>WNFF01000114.1_pt1 | contig 84019 bp, 78 predicted proteins | sample 5400441 | NCBI WGS metagenome assembly WNFF01 (sample SAMN13153345, study PRJNA577476) | soil metagenome | isolation source: 120 cm saprolite under Douglas fir tree site 2 hole 3 replicate 1 | place: USA:California | collected 2015-04-18 | reverse complement strand
GCGGCCGGCCCGGACCAGCGCCGCACGGTGGCGTACAGCACCCCGGCCGTGGCCACCCCCTCCAGCGCCTGCGGTACAAGCACGCTCCAGTAGTTGAGGCCGAATACGCGGGCGGACAGTTCCATGACCCACAGCGAGGTCGGCGTCTTGTCCACGGTGATGAAGTTCGAGGCATCGAACGATCCGAAGAAGAACGCTTTCCAGCTCTTGGTGCCGGCCTGGACCGCGGCGGCGTAGAAGTCGTTCGCCCAGCCGTTGCGACTGAGGCCCGCCATGTACAGCAGCGCTGTGAGCGCCAGCACGGCGAGCAGGGCCGGCCTGGCCCAGCGCGGGTCGGCATCCGGACCGCGCAGAACCCGGGGGATCGTCCTGCCGCGGGCATGCGCCGTGCGGCGGATCAGGAGCGGGTCGGTGGTGATGGAGCTCATCGATGGGTTCCTTCTGGTTGCAGGAGGGTGTTCGGGGTCGGCTGGGGGGCGGGCTGCGCCGCGGCCGGCGGCCGGGCCACGGTCGGCGGCGCCTTGTGGCGGAACACCCAGCGCCGGTAGAGGGCGAACCGGACCGCGGTGGCCGCGAGGTTGGCGACGAGGAGCACCGTCACCTCGGCCGCGCGGGGCGGCCGGGACGAGATCATGTGCAGCGCGGCCAGGGCGGCCGAGGTGAGCAGCAACCCGGTGCCGAAGGCGATGAGCCCGCGGGCCTGATGGCGGGCCGAGTCAGGGCGCCCGCGGATGCCGAAGGTGAACCGGCGGTTGACGGCGGTATTGCCGACGGCCGTGACGAGCAGGCTCACCGCGTTGGCCAGTTGCGCGGCCATGACGCCGCGTAGCCCGAGGTAGAGAAGCAGGTAGGCGAGCGTGCTCGCCACGCCGACCAGGACGAACCGGAGCAGTTGCCGGGGCAGGTCCCCGGATGGCGCCTCGGCGGGCAACGCGTCGCGGAGCTTCGGCACCCGTATCGTGCCGCGGCCGAGCCCCCAGGCCAGCCGCGCGATACCGCGCAGGTCAGCGAGCGCGGTGGCGAGGATGTCGACGCGCGAGTCGCTGTCGTCGACCCAGTCCACGGGGACTTCGTGGATGCGCAGCCCTGCTCGTTCGGCCAGAATGAGCAGTTCTGTGTCGAAAAACCACCCGGTGTCCTGCGTCAGCGGCAGGAGCAGCCTGGCCCGGTCCGCGCGGATGGCCTTGAAGCCACATTGCGCGTCGGAGAAGCGCGCGCCGAGCGTGGCGTGCAGCAGCATGTTGTAGCAGCGGGAGATGACCTCGCGGCGCGGGCCGCGGACCACCCGCGCGCCGCGAGCCAGCCGGGTCCCGATGGCGAGGTCGCTGTGCCCGGACAGCAGCGGCGCGACCAGCGGCAACAGGGCGTTCAGGTCGGTGGACAGGTCCACGTCCATGTAAGCGAGGACGTCCGCGTCACTCGCCGACCAGAGCGCACGCAGCGCTCGGCCCCGGCCGGATTCCTCCAGCCGGACGGCCCGGACTTCGGCGAACTCCGCCTCCAGCGCGCTCGCGACCGCCCAGGTCTCGTCGGTGCTGCCGTTGTCCGCGATGGTGACCCGCGAGGGGAGCGGGAAGCTGGTCCGCAGGTGCGCCACCAGGCGGCGGATGCTCCGCTCGAGGTCGCGCTCCTCGTCGCGGACCGGCACCACGATCTCGACCTGAGGCGGGCGATCAGCCAGTGGCGCCCGGGCTTCGTGAGCAAGGAGGTACTGCGGTGATGTCATGATCCCACGGTGGCCGGCGGGGCTGCGGCCAGACTGGGGTCGATCTCTGCCCAGGCTATGAAGCGGAGTCCGCGCTCCGGCTATTCAGCGAATCCTCAGGTTGGCTGGGCCGCGTGGTCCTCGCCGGGTGGGACCGGCTGCCTGGACGCGGGCTGCGGGCCGGGAGAGTCCGCGTCGGGAAAGTCCAGGCGGGGGAGCGTGATGACGAAGCGGGTCCGCCCGGGCTGGCTGGTCATGGACACGCTGCCACCATGCGCGGCCGTGACTGCGTCGACGATCGCCAGGCCCAGGCCGGTGCTGCCAGCCGCGCGGGACCGGGAGGTGTCTGCCCTGACGAAGCGCTCGAACAGGGTGGACTGAAGGTCGGCGGCGATGCCGGGCCCGTCGTCGGTCACGCTCAGCCGCACCTGGTCAGGTGTTCCCGCCGCAACGGCCAGGGCGACGGTAACCGTTGTGCCGCGCGGGGTGTGCTTGGCTGCGTTGCTCATCAGGTTGGCGAGCACCTGATGCAGCCGGTGCTCGTCCCCCCGCACCAGCACGGGCTCGTCGGGCAGTTCCAGCAGCCAGCGGTGACCTGACGCGGCCACCCGCGCGTCGCTGGTGGCGTCGATGGCCAGCCGGGTGAGATCGACCGATTCCATGGCCAGCGGACGGCCCGCGTCGAGCTGTGCGAGCAGCAGAAGCTCGTCGACGAGCATGCTCATCCGGATGGACTCGGACTCAACCCGGGTCAGGGCGTGCTCGATGTCGGCGGGGACGGGGCCCGGGTGACGGCGGGCCAGCTCGGCATAGCCCCGGATGGCTGCCAGCGGGGTGCGCAGCTCATGGCTGGCATCCGCGGCGAACCTGCGCAGCCGCGACTCACTCGCGGCCCGCCGGGCCAGGGCCGCCTCGACGTGCTCCAGCATCCGGTTGAACGCGGCGCCGACCTGGCCCACCTCGGTCCGCGGATTGGTGTCGGGTACCCGCTCGTGCAGGGCCACGTCGCCGCTGCCCAGCGGCAGTTCGGTCACCCGGGTGGCAGTGGCCGCGACCCGGCGCAGCGGCCGCAGGGACAGCCGCACGAACCCGGTGCCGAGGATGCCGGTGAGCAGCAAGGCCGCGGAGAACGCGATGAGCTCGGCGAGTACCACCTTCCGCAGCGTCGATTCCATGTCCCTCAGCGGGAGGCCCGTGACGAGGACGTCGCCGTCGCGGCCGCGGACAGCCGTCAGCCGGTAGTCCCCGTCGTGCGAGCACAGCTCCAGCGAGTAATACTGGCCGTCGGGTGGCAGCCGAGCCAGGGCGGCCTGGTCGGCGGCCGACAGGCGGCACCGGCCACCGATGATGCCGTGGTCGGTGACGACACCGTTCTTCAGCCGCGCGCCGAACGTCCCTGCGGCCAGCCCCGGGGTCCTGTTGCAGTCTTGCGGCGCCGGGGGGCCCTGCTGGGGGGCTTGAGCCCCCGGGTTGTTGGCCTCCATACAGCTCGCGTAACGCCCTCCCGCGGCGCGCAGCTGGGAGTCGAGCTGGGTGATCAGGGTGCTGTGCAGGACCAGGTAAGTCGTGACACCGACGGCCGCGCAGGCCAGGGCGAGCAGCGTCACCAGGCCGGCGATCAGCCGGCCGCGCAGGGTGCGGCGGGCCAGCCATCGGCGTGCGCTAGGCCGGCGGCTCCCCAGCCGTGTTGCCGGGCCGGTCATCAGGTCACCAGGCGCGGGCTCATCAGCTCGCCGGTTTGAGCACGTAGCCCACGCCGCGGACCGTGTGGATCAGCGGCTCACGGTCGGTGTCGATCTTCTTGCGCAGGTAGCTGATGTACAGCTCGACCACGTGCGCCTGGCCGCCGAAGTCGTAGTTCCACACCCGGTCGAGGATCTGGGCCTTGGACAGCACCCGCCGGGGGTTTCGCATGAGGTACCGCAGCAGCTCGAACTCGGTCGCGGTCAGCTCGATCAGGTCGCCGCCCCGGCGCACCTCCCTGGCGTCCTCGTCCATGGTCAGGTCGGCCACGGTGATCTGGGTCTCGCCGCGGGAGCGGGCGATCCCCGCCCTGCGCAGCAGGCCGCGGAGCCGGGCCAGCACCTCTTCCAGGCTGAACGGCTTGGTGACGTAGTCGTCGCCGCCTGCGGTGATCCCGGCGACCCGGTCCTCGACCGCATCCTTGGCCGTGAGGAACAGGACGCACACGTGGGGTAGTTCCGTCCGGATCCGGCGGAGCACCTCAAGGCCATCGAAGTCGGGCAGCATGATGTCCAGCACGACGGCATCCGGCCGGAACTCCCGTGCGGTACGTACCGCGGCCGCGCCGTCGCCCGCGGTCTGGACTTCCCAGCCCTCGTAGCGGAGCACGCTGGCCAGCAGCTCGGCGAGGCTTGGCTCGTCGTCGACCACGAGTACCCGGATGGGCGTGCCGTCGAGCCGTGTGGCGGGCGCCTGCGCCCGCGCGGTGGCCTGGGCGGTGGGCCGACGTGCCTGCGTGTCACTCATCATGTATCCAGCTTTATCGGGTCGGGTGTGGGATCAGTATGCCCATCCGCTGAGATTCCTCTGCGGAAGCTCAGGTCAGGAGGGTCGGTAGAGCTTCAGGGCAAGCGCCGGGCAGTCGGTCACCGCGCGCCGGGCCTCCCGGTCGAGTCCCCGCGGGACCGGCTGGCCGGCCAGGATCGGGTACCCCCATTCATCGAGGGTAATGAGCTCGGGCAGGAGTTCCGCGCACAGGCCGTGACCAGTGCAGGCGATCGGATCGACGCGTAGCTGCTTCTTCATGACTCAACTCCAGTCGGCGTCAGTGGTGGCCGTGGCCGCGGGGAGGGGCAGGAAGGGCCGCGCGCCCGGGGCGGTGCACCGGCCGTCTTCATGCAGCTGGATCTCGGCGCGGAACGCCTGCAGTGCGCTCCGGACGAAGCGCACCGTCCCGTCCGGGTGGTGGCAGGCGCCCCGGCCCTCTACAAGTCCCGCCCATCGCTTGATATCGGCCAGGGCCCTGCGGTCCGGCCGGGAGCCGGCCAGCTCGTCCAGGACGGTGGCGATGCGGGGCAGGCCGTTGAAGCACGGGCCGCACTGGCCTGCGGATTCCAGCGCCAGGTAGCGGGTTACCCGCGCCGTCTCCGCGACGCCGCACCGGTCGGCGGGCAGCGCCGCCAGCACCCCGGCGCCGGTAAAGGCACCGGCCGGGCGCAGCGCGGCGTTGCTGAGGGTCATCCCGGCCGCCAGCGATGCCGGCAGCCAGGCACCGTGGTAGCCGCCGACGAGCACCGCCTGGGCGGTGCTGGCCCGGGGGCCCGCCCCTCCGGAACCCCCCGCGCCATCGTCCAGCCTGAGCAAGTTCCGCAGGGGGGTGCCGAGAGCCGTCTCCACGACATTCCTCGTTCCGTCCGCCTGGTGCAGCGTGCAGAGCATGCTGCCAGGCTCCTCGGCGGTGCCCAGGGAGCGGAACCAGCGGGCGCCGTACCGGGCGATGAGGGCGAGGTGGGCCAGGGTCTCGACGTTCTGCACCAGGGTCGGCCGGCCGGCCACGCCCCGCTCGAACACGCGGGGCTGCTTGAACCGTGGCCAGGCGGCTCCGCCGTTCGCCCGGCTCGCCAGCGCTGACTCCTCGCCGGCCAGGAACCGGGGCGGTGCGTCGATGAGCTCCACTGGCGCCTGGTCGATCCCGGCCGCGGCCCGCTCGGCCAGGGCGGCACGCAGCCGCTCCTGCAGCCGGGGGCTGCGGTGCACGTAAAGCCCTACCGAGCTGGAGCCGACCGCCTCCGCGGCCAGTTGCAGGCCGTCCAGGACAAGATGGGGCGAGATCCACAGCAGGGACTTGTCCTTGTCGCTCGCTGGCTCGCCTTCCGCGCCGTTGCCGATCACGATCGGCCGCGTGCCCGCGTCGGCGACCGCGGTGAGCTTGCGGGACACCGGGAATGCCGCTCCGCCGCGCCCGGTCAGGCCTGATTCCTCAAGCAGGGGGATCAGCAGCCGGGCCTGGCCCCGATAAGGGGGTCGGCCATGGTGTCCCAGGTGCGTCGGGAGGTCGACCGGCACGGCCCCGTGCTCTGGCAGCAGTCTCGGCAGCCCGCTGGCCCCTCCGGGCGGCGGCTGGATGGGCGGCTGGACTGTCGTCCGGCTCAGGTTCGGCGCGGCGGTGGCGTATGTCATCGCAGGTCGGCTTCCTCGAGTCGGTCAGTGGATGGTCGGGCCGGGCTAGCTGGTGGTAGCGGGCTGGATTGCTGTGCCGGGCGCTGGCGGCCGCTGCGCTGCGGGCGGGAGCGCGGCCGCCGTGCGGCCTGCGCGAACGTCACCGCTGCGCGCTCCGCACGGGGCACGTCGTGGGCGGCCCGCGTCACCCGCCAGGCCACGGCCGCGCCGACGGCGATGCAGCAGCCGACGGCCACCCAGAGCAGCAGGCCTCGCTGCATGTCGGTGCTGCTGCCGATGCTGTGCGCGAGGGCCACTGGCCATGCCGCGTACGCGAGCCAGTGAACGCCACGCCAGATCCTGCGGCTGATGTGGGCCCTGAGCAGGCTGGTCACGATCAGCGCGGCGATCAGGTCGAGTGACACGGCCCCGAGGCCCAGCCAGAACGGCTCATAGGCCGAGACGAACGGGACCACGGCCGCGGCCAGCCGGATGCTCACATAGGGGTCCGCGATGGCCGTGCCCACGTGCACGGCGAGGAACGCGACCGCCAGCAGCGAGATGCTGCGGTGCAGCCCGGTCACCACGAACCTGGGCAGCCCAGGGACTCGTCCCTGCCGGTTGACCAGCACGCCGAGCACCACCACCGCCGTGAGCAGCAGCAGGCTCACCACGCCGGTTGCGCGGCTCGCGTACCACAGCGCGGTGCTCCCGGTGATCCCGTTCATGTCCCATCCTTTGCCTGGATCATGTGCTCTGGACTGAGCATGACCGGCGAGGTGCAGGGCGCCCTCTTACTCGCCTATCAATTGCCTCTGAACGCTCTGGCCTGCCAGATCCGCCCCCTCCGCTGGGCACGGCAGAACGTATTCGGTATACATACGATTCAGCGAACGTCGCGGCGGGCCATCGCCGGCGCTGGTTTCTCAGGCGCGCGGCGTCCTTTCCCTCGTGGAGGCCGCATGCCCGCGCAACCGGTGCAGCCTGGAGGCAGGCGGCGCGGCGTGAGCGCGGTGTTCGTGGACGTCGGGCCGCTGCGCAGGCACCGGGATTTCCGCCGGCTGTGGGGCGGACAGCTGGTGTCCCAGGTTGGCAGCCAGCTCACGATCGTCGCCGTCGCCTACCAGACGTACCGGCTGACCGGCTCGACCGCCATGGTGGGCCTGGTCAGCCTGGGGCAGCTGCTCCCGCTGCTGGCCGGGTCGCTGCTCGGCGGCCCGCTGGTGGATGCCTGGGACCGGCGCCGGGTCATGCTGTGGACCCAGGTGCTGCTCGCGGTCGGCTGTGTGGGCCTGGCGGCCAATGCCACCCTCGTGCACCCCTTGCTGTGGCTCGTGTTCGCCTGTACCGCGGAGACCGCCGCCTTCCAGGGAATCGACTGGTCGGCCCGGCGCGCTTCGCTGCGCCAACTCGTGCCGCCCGCGGACCTGCCCGCCGCCCTGTCCCTGCAGTCGGCAGCCTTCCAGGTCACCTCGGTGGTTGGCCCGGCGGCCGCCGGGCTGCTGATCGCGCAAGCCGGCTTCGCCCTGGTCTACTGGCTCAACGTGGCCTCGTTCGGCGTGGCGTTCGTGAGTGTGGCCGTCTTGCCGGCCCTGCCGCCGGAAGGCGGCGGGCAGCCCGTCGGCCTCGCCTCCCTGGCTGGCGGCATCCGCTATATGCGCACCAGCCGCCCACTCGCCGGGGTGTTCGTGATCGACCTGGCGGCGATGGTATTCGGGATGCCCCGCGCCCTGTTCCCGGCGCTGGCGGTCACCTTGTACGGGGGCGGCGCGGCGACCGTGGGCTATCTCAACGCCGCGCCCGGGGTCGGCGCTCTGGTGGGGTCCTTGCTGACCGGCCACGTGGGCCGGGTCCGGCGGGTGGGCCGCGCGGTGGTGATCTGCGTCGTGGCGTGGGGCGCGGCGATCACCGGATTCGGCCTGGTGCCCTGGCTGCCAGCCGCGCTCGTGCTGCTCGTGGTGGCTGGCGCCGCAGACGTGATCTCGTCGGTGTTCCGCATGGTGATCGTGCAGCAAGCCACCCCCGACGGCATGCTGGGCCGGGTCAACAGCCTGATATTCGCGGGCATCCAGGGCGGGCCGCGGCTGGGCGACGCGGAGTCGGGTGCGGCGGCCGCCCTGGCCGGCCCGCAGTTCGCCGCCTGGTCGGGCGGCTTGCTCAGCGTGGTAACCGCGGCGGCGACCAGCTGGGTACTTCCAGAACTCTGGCGCTACATGTCCAGCTCCGCTAACTCCGGTGCGGCTAGTGAGCCGGTAGATGCTGGTGAGCTTGAGAGTGCCAGTGAGACCGACTGACTCAGCCTCTGGAGCCGATCCCATCCCGGTGAATGTGCCCTTCTCCGGGTTGCAACCGGTGCAACGGCACATTCACCGGCTTCTGGGCGGCTTGGGGTGGGCTTAGGGGTGTTGTTGCGGGGCGTCGGAGTCCTCGGGCCAGCCCGCTACGGTGTGCACGTTCCTGGCCTCGTCGACCAGGCGGGCGGGCAGGCCCAGACTGGTGAGCCAGCCGGGGGCGTCGCGGCCGCGGATGATCGCCGCGGTGCTGGCCGTGTTCGCGTCGGCGCAGCTCGCCGCGGCCACCGAGACCGTGCGCCAGCAGGGTGGCGCCGGCAGGCCGGTGCGCGGGTCCAGGATGTGGTGCAGCACGTCGCCGCCGCGCCGCCAGCGCCGTGCCGTGGTGCTCGACGTGGCCAGCCCGCCGTCGCGGATCGCCACGACGGCTGACGGTCCGACCGGCGGATCCTCGGGCCGCCCGGTCACGTCCTGCACCCTCACCCGCCAGCCGCCCGGTGGTGTCTCACCGGCGACCGCGATGTCCCCGCCCAGACTGACTAGCACACCGCAGCCGAGCGCGGCCGCGAGCCGGGCCGCCGACCGGTCGGCGGCCCAGGCCTTCGCGGTCGCGCCCAGGTCCAGGCGCACGCCCGGGGGGAGAGCGAGGATTCGTGACTGCTCGTCGAACTGCACCTGACGCCAGCCGGGGACCGAGCTGACGGTCAGTGTCACCGCTGGCCCGCTCGCTGGCACCAGCGGGAAATCGCGGTCGTACCCGATGGCAGCCATGGCCGCGCCCACGGTGGGGTCGACGTCCCCGTCGGTCAGCCGGGCCGCGCGCAGCGCAACCGTCAGGGCCTGCGCCAGCAGCGGGCTCACCTCGACTGGGCCAGGCACCGAGTCAAGCGCCACGAGCTCGGAGTCGGACCGGAACCTGCTGCACGCGGCGTCCACCGCGGCGAGATCTGCCTCAAGCAGGCGTCGGCCGTCCGCCAGCCGCACCGGATCCGTGACTATCAGCTGGACCATGGTGCCGAGGGCCTTCCAGTCCGCCGACGCGGGGGACACCACGGGCGCCCGGGCGTCCGTGGTGCCTCCGGCGTCGGCGGCGCACATCAGGAGCCGCCCGAGGTGGCCTGGGTCGACCCCGAGCTAGCCGACGGCGTGGAGGATGCCTTGACGCTGCTCGAGCTCGATGTGCTCTTCGAGGACGTACCGGAGCTGCCGGACGACGTGGACGTCCCCGCGGAGCTGCCGGACGTCGCGTTCGACGACGTCGAGTTGCTGGTGCCCGTGGCGGCCTTGCTCGATGTGGAGGTCGAGCCGGGCAGGGTGAAGGCCACCACGCCCGCCGTGACAAGTCCTGCGGCGCCGACCGAGACGGTGGTCGCGCGGAGCCTGGCCCGGCCGCGCCGCCGGGCGGCCACCGCCGGTCGTGTGTCGTCGTTGCGGCTGTTCATGGGATCTCCTCTGTATGACGTCCGACAGGATGAGTCTCGCCCCCCGCCTTGTGCCGGGCCTAGGCAGAACCTCTGACCGCCCTCTGAGTGTGGGCCGCGAGCGCGGCACCCGGATCTGGCTGGCCCGCCGCGCAGTCGGCAACTCCATGATCGCGGTGGATAGCCTGTCGGCGGCCAGCTATCCACCGCGATCATGGAAATTCGCGGTCGCACCCCGGCCGCTGGTGGGTTAGCTGCTGAGCAGGCGGCTGAGCTTGGACGCGGAAGCCGACGGCTGTGCGCCGGCGGCGCGCAGCCGTTTCCCGGCCGCGTCGAGCAGGTCGCGGGTTCCTGACACGAGCTCGACCTCGACCTCCCGCCAGGTAGCGGACTTCTCCCAGGCCGCCGTATCCGGGCTACCTGGGCGCGACCCTGTCACCTGGTCGTCGGCCACCTCGGCCAGAACCTGGCCCGCGTCATCGAGAAGGCGCCGCACGGTCCGTCTCGTCTCCAGGCGGGCTATCGGGCGGAGCTGTTCACCCCCGGTCCACTCGGCGACCAGCGCGGCGATGCGGGCGGGCACCCGGCCGGTGGCGCGCCCTAGTGGGAAATGGAGCTCGCGCCGGGTGTCCTGGCTCACGGGCAGCTTGACATGCCAGCCGGCGTCAGAGCCGCCGGTCCGGCGGCGCAGGGTGATGTGAGCGCCGGCCAGGCTCAGGTCGTCGGTGTCGAAGTAGGTCGCCGCCAGTCGCTGTATCTGCGGCCTGGCCGCCGCGACGCCGGGGCTGACCCCGGTGAGATCCGGGAAGGCGAATTCGGTGTCCACGTCGTACTTCTGCTCAGTCTCGATCAGGCTCGACTCGCCGCTGTCCATGCCCTGAGGCTACGATCCACCGGCGGCTCGCGACTCGCGGGGTGCCACCGGCGCTGGCGAGGGCCCTGGCGGGGGGCCCGTATTCGGGGCAGACTACGGGATGTCACCATTCCGGCTGTCTCGTGCCCGGCGGGCCGGGTACCCCCGCGTCGGCTTGATTCTCCCGCCTAATGGAAACCGGCACATGGAATGGCCTCCGCTGGCGTGTTACGCGCCTCGCAGCGCGATAACGATGCCAGACTCTTTCATGACGCTCTGTGTCCGGAGCGGGGCTGACGAGGGGCGGAGTCCAGAGCGCGGCGGACAGGGGAGTCCATGGGTCTCATGGCGGATGTTGGCGGAGGAGCCGAGGGGTACGAGGAAGTAACCCTCCCGTTTTTCCATGACGAACCGCAAGGAACACAGGGCCTGAACGCGGCCGTGCTGCGCCGCCGGAGCGCACGGCCCACCAAGCGCGCCGTGATCTACCTCCACTGCCGGGCCGGGCGGGCCGGGCGGGCCGGGCCGGCCTGGCCAGGAAGGCCTCGGCGAGGCCGTGGGCGAGTACTTTGCCTGCCTCGACGCCGCCGCGGCGCACGTGCGGGACGCCGACGGGATCGAGACCGTGGTGCTCTGCGCGCACGCGGCCGGCGCGCTGATCGCCGCCCTGTGGTGCCACGCCAGGCGCGCCCGCCAGCCCGCGGATGCGCTGATCATGACCAGTCCCGAGTTCGGGCCGGCCGGCTCCTGGGTGGCCCGGGCGGTGGCGGGCGGTGAGCTGAGCATGCCCGCCCGCCGCCCGGCATCGCTGCTGGCCGGTGCGCAGCGCCGGCTGCGGCGTGGCCTGGACATCGGCTGCCCGGTGCTGGTGATGTGCCCGTCCGCCGGCTGGGATGCGCCGGGTGGCTCGGGCGGCCTGCTCGTGCTGCGGGTGCTGACCGGGGGGAGGGCGACGATGCGGCTCGGCGCCCATGTGACGTGGCTCAAGCTGGAGGGCGGGCGGCCGGGCCAGGCGCTCCCCGACGGCCCGGACCGCAAGCGGTTCTTTGACGAACTCGGCCGCTGGCTCGGCGCGTACCTGTCCGGCCAGGTCCGTGATCAGCTGCTCTGAGCGAGCCGGAGGGGCGCGGCGTGGCCTGGACTGAGGAGCGAGGGACGAGCGACGAGGGAAGGCGGCGCAGTGAAGGGGGAATGGGGAGGCGGGCGGGGCCCCGCAGGCGAGCGGGAGACGCACTGAACGAGGGCGGCCGTCAGGTTACCGTCACTGACACGCTCGGGTACCCCGTAGCGCCGTTCGGCTCGGTTGGCGCCTGATCCGCGGTCTGCGTGTACCCGGTGGCGTCCGTGGCACGCGCCTCGATGGTGTGCTGGCCGGGCGTGGCGTCCCATTCCCACACCCACTGCCGCCAGGTGTCGATGCCAGGCACCGTCGCCAGCCGGGCCTGCTGCCAGGGACCGCGGTTCACTCGCACGTGCACCGCGTCGATCCCCTTGTGCTGGGCCCACGCGACGCCGGCCACCGGCGTCCGGCCCGCCTTCACCGAGCCGCCGGATGGCACGTCGATCCGTGACTCGGTCTTGATGGGTGCCCGCTGCGACCAGCCGCGCTGCACCCAGTAGGCGGTCTCCGCGCCGAACGTCGTCACCTTGATGTCGGTCAGCCACTTGGTGGCCGACACGTACCCGTACAGGCCGGGTGTCACCATACGGACCGGGAACCCGTGCGCGAAGGGGAGGGCGACGCCGTTCATGGCCACCGCGAGCAGCGCGTCCCGCCCATCCATGATGACCTCGACGGGCGTGCCCGAGGTGAAGCCGTCGGTGGAGGTGCACAGCAACTGGTCGGCTCCGGCCCGTATCCCGGCGCTGCGCAGCAGGCTGGCCAGGCTGGGACCGAGCCAGCGGGCATTGCCGACGTAGGGCCCGGCGACCGGGTTGGACACGCACGTGAGCGTGACATAGTCCTCGATCAGCGGGCGCCGGAGCAGTTCCGCGAAGCTGATGTTGATCTCCCGCTCGACCATGCCGTGGATCCGCAGCCGCCAGTTCTGGGTCGTCACCTGCGGGATGAGCAGCGCGGTGTCCACCCGGTAGAAGGCGTCGTTCGGCGTGATGAACGGGCTCAGGCCGCTGATTTTGAAGTCCGTGCCGGGTGGCAGGGCGGGCGCGTGGCTAGCCGCGGCCGGGATGCGCACCGCCGACCTGGCAATGGTGGCGGTGGAGCGTTCGGTCAGCGTCCGCGCGCCGACCAGGCCGACTCCGCCGGCGACCACTGCCACGGAACTGGTGACCAGGAAGCTCCGCCGTGCGGCCAGCGGGGCCAGTGGGCGCGGTGGCCCGGCCACGAAAGGTGGGCGGGGCGGGACCTCGGAGCCGCTCCCGTCCGCGTCCCCCACGGGGGCGCCCCCGCCGCCCAGGCCGGCCGGGCGGCCCTGGCCCGCCGGGGCGCCCAGGCCGGCCGGGGCGCCGCGCCCGCTGGCCCCGGCCGCCGCGGTCGCGATATTCGCGGTGCGGACCAGCTGCGACAGGGCGAAGGCGCCGGCCGCCGCGCCGAACAGGGTCGGCAGGGCGTCCACGACTTCCGCGTTGGGCCTGGTCAGGGCGGCGACCAGGCCGATCACCGCGAAGACCGCCAGCCCGGCCAGGCCGTAACGAAGGCGGCGCATGGCCAGCGCACCGATCATGGCGGCGAACACCGCCAGCACCACCAGGACCCCGCTCACCAGGACGAGCTTGTCATGCGACCCGAAGGTCGAGATGGCGAAGCTCTTCACCGCGGGCGGGGTAAAGTCAATGGCCATGCTGCCGACAGCGGCCACAGGCGAGCCTTGTGGCCTGGCGATTCCGGCAACCAACTGGCCCGCGCTGACCGCAACGAAGCCGGTGATCAGCCCGGCCACCAGGCCGCGGCCGGTGCGTCGTGCGTCAGAGGGAGCGCTCACAGCATCTATTCGTAGCCCATCGCGATCGGGATTGCCGGACCGGGCGCCAAGCCGGGCCAGTCTCGGCAACGAATAAGGGACGTGTGGATGAGGGACAGCGAATCCCGGTCATCGCCAGATGACCGGCCAGATGACTGGAGAGCGGGCCAGCCGGCCGCCCAGGGCAAGCAGCCCGGGCCCCGTGGTGATCTCGGCGCGCTGCTGGCCCAGGTGGCCCGGGGCGATCTGGCCGCCTTCGAGGCGGTCTACGACGGCATCGGCGGCCAGGTGTTCGGCCTGGTCCGCAGCGTGCTGCGGGATCCGGCGCAGGCCGAGGAGGTCGCCCAGGAGGTCTTGCTCGAGGTCTGGCGCACCGCGTCCCGTTTCGACTCCGGCCGGGGGAGCGGGTCGGCGTGGGTGATGACCCTCGCCCACCGGCGCGCGGTCGACCGGGTCAGATCACGGCAAGCATCAGCAGAACGAGAGCTCCGCGCTTCCTCACCGGATATCTCCTACGACGTCGTGGCCGAGACCGTCGAGGCCCGCCTGGACGCAGAACGGGTGCGCAAGTGCCTGGGTGCCCTCACCGAACTCCAGCGGGAGTCGATCACCCTGGCCTACTACGGCGGCTACACCTACCGTGAGGTCGCCGGCCTGCTCGAAGTCGCGGTGGGCACGGTAAAAACGCGGATGCGCGACGGGCTGATCCGGCTGCGCGACTGTCTGGGGGTGGACTGGTGAAGATCCGCCGGACCGATCCGCACACCCTGCTCGGCGCGCACGCGCTCGACGCCCTCACCGGGGCCGAACGGGCCCGGTTCACCCGGCATCTCGGCGTGTGCGAGTCCTGCCGCCAGGAGGCCCGGGGGCTGCAGGAGGCCACGGCACGGCTGGCGGCCGCGGCGGTCACCCGCCCCCCGGACCTGCTGCGGGAACGAGTGCTCGCCACCGCCGCGCGGACCCGGCAACTCCCGCCGCTGACCCGCGTGACCTCGGCCTGGCCGGGCCGCCGCTGGGGCATGGCGATCGCCTGCGGCCTGTTCGCCGTCGCCCTGGCGTTCGGCGGCATCGCGATCGACACGCAGCACGATCTCAGCCAGGAGCAGGCGCACACCCGCGCGATCGCCGCGGTATTGAACGCGCCGGACGCGACCATCATGACCGCCCGGGCGGTCACCGGCGGAAAGGCCACGGTCGTGATGTCCCACCGCGACCACGCGCTGGTCTTCACCGCGGTGAGGCTCCCGGCCCTGCCCTCGTCGCGGCGGTACGAGCTGTGGCTGATGGGCGCGAAGGGAGCGAAGCCGGAGGGAATGCTGCCGGCGGCGCACCAGGGGATGACCGCTCCGGTCGTCGTGAACGGCCTCGCGGCGGGGGACAAGGTCGGCCTGACCGTGGAAGCAGCGGGCGGCGCCAAGCACCCGACGTCCCGGCCGATCCTGCTGCTGGCCCTGCCTTTCTAGGTCAGCTGGGGCCTCCTGAAATCAGCTGGGCCTTCCTGAAATCAGCGGGCCTGAAATCAGCTGGGCCCTCCTGAAATCAGCGGGCCTGAAATCAGCTGGCGAACGTCCAGCGCGTCGGTGAGCCGGTGAAATCGCCGTGCACCATCCCGAAGACACGCTCCGGGCGGACGGAGAATGTGGCGTTCACCGCGGGGTCGAGGAACCCGAATTCGATGTCCGTCGAATATTTCTCGTTCATGAGATCGATGACCCGCCGCAGGCTGGCCGGGTCGGTGATAACCCGCGCGGTGCCCTCCATGATGACCGGGTTGACGGCGTCCTCGGTGGTGACCACGCACCGTGGATCGGCGATCAGGTTCCGCACCTTGCGTGACTGTACGCCGCTGGTGAACCAGAGTTCACTGTCGTCCCACATGCCCCAGACCGGCATGGCGTGCGGGGTGCCGTTGTCGGGGCGGATCGTCGAAACCCAGTAGTTCTGCGCGCTCGTCAGCCGCTGCGCGGCCCATGACCAGGGAAGCAGCCCGCTCCCCTCATCGGCGGACGCGATGCCATAGCCGGGCATGAAGGGCCTGCTCGCCCGCGGGAGCTCCATGCCACCCAGGCTTACCGCCAGCGGGCCCCGGCCGGATGGTGTTTCGGTGATCCCGTGCCCGGCGATCCGATTGTTTCCGGTTGCGGCGGTGGCAGGCTAACGTGGGGACCCGTGAAAGCATCTCCCGAAGCGCAGCTGCGGCTGCTCGAGCTGGCCGACCTGGACGCCGAACTCGGCCGTCTGGATCACCGCCGGCGCACCCTCCCGGAAACCGAGGAGGCTGACCGGCTGGAGGCCAGGGACGCCGCGCTGCGGGACGAGATCTCGTCCCTGGAGGCGCAGGACCGAGACTTTGGACGGGAGCAGGGCAAGGCCGAGGGTGATGTCGAGCAGGTCCGGGCCCGGGTCGAGCGGGACCGCGCGCGGCTCGACGCCGGGCAGGTGTCCTCGCCCCGCGAACTGGAGAACCTGCAGTCAGAAATCGCGTCGCTGGCGCGGCGCCAGTCCGATCTTGAGGAGATCGTGCTGGACGTGATGGAGCGCAGCGAGGCGGCGCAGACCAGGCGGCGATCCGTCGTGGCCGAGCGTGACCAGATCGCGGGCGAGCGCGCCGAGGTCGTGGCCCGTCGGGATGCGGCCCTGGGCGAGATCGCGGAGGAAGCGGGGAAGGCCCAGGATCGCCGGGCGGCGGTCGCGGCCGAGGAACCGGCCGATCTGATGGCGCTGTATGAGAAGCTCCGCGCCCAGCACGGGGTGGGCGCGGCCGCCCTGCGCGGGGGACGCTGCCAGGGCTGCCATCTGTCGCTCAACACGGTGGACCTGAACCACATCCGGGCGGCCGCACCCGACGAGGTGCTCCGCTGCGAGGAATGCCGCCGGATCCTGGTCCGGACTCCCGAGTCCGGCCTGTGACCCGCAAGCTCATCGTTGAAGCCGACGGCGGCTCGCGGGGCAACCCGGGACCGGCCGGATACGGCGCACTGGTGCGCGACGCGCAGACCGGGGATCTGCTGGCCGAGATCGCCGAGAGCGTGGGCCGGGCCACCAACAACGTGGCCGAGTACTCCGGGCTGGTCGCGGGCCTGAGGGCGGCAGCGGACCTGGCTCCGGGGGCCGACGTTGAGGTCCGGATGGATTCCAAGCTGGTGGTCGAGCAGATGTCGGGGCGCTGGCAGATCAAGCATCCCGATCTGCAGCCGCTGGCCGCCGCCGCCCGGGACGCGGCCCGCCGGCTGGGCCGCGTCTCCTACCACTGGGTGCCGCGGGCCCGGAACACTCACGCCGACCGGCTGGCCAACAAGGCCATGGATGACGCGCAACGGCGTGGCGCTGGGGATCGTGAGCGGCGGGGGAGAATACGTTCGGAAGGTAATGGTTCTTCCCCTGGGATCACGGGCCCGGCGGGTGCGCCGCAGCCGGGCCCGGGCTGGACTTCGGCGCGCGGCAAGCCAACCAGCATGGTGCTGCTGCGGCACGGGGAGACCCCGCTGTCGCCGGAGCGGAGGTTCGCCGGCCGCCGCGACATCCCGCTTACCGCCACCGGATTGCGCCAGGCCGAGGCGGCGGCGCAGCGCCTGGCGGCGGGCGGCGGCATCGACGCGATCGTGACCTCCCCCTTGCAGCGGGCGCGGCTCACCGCCGAGGCGGTCGCCGGCGCGACCGGCGCGCCGGTGCGGGTGGATGACGCGTGGATGGAACTGGACTTCGGGGAGTGGGAGGGCCTGAGCTACGCCGAGGCGGCGGAGCGCTGGCCGGATGAGATGGCCGCCTGGCTCAAGGCCTCAGCGGCGGCACCGCCGGGTGGCGAGAGCCTCAGTGCCGCCGCCCGGCGGGTGCTGCCCGCCCTGGGCCGGGTGCTCGACGCGCAGCGGGGGGCCACGGTGGTCGTGGTCAGCCATGTCACCCCGATGAAGATCGTGCTGCGGCATGCGCTGCTCGCCCCGCCGCCCGCGGTGCGTCGGATGCACCTCGACGTGGCGAGCATGTGCGAGATCGACTGGCACGACCAGGGCCTCGGGGTGGTGCGGACCTTCAACGACACCGCGCACCTTCACCCGCGCGAGTGGGCGGTGAGCACCTATGCTGAGGAGCGCGGCGGGTGAGCCGGCCGGGCGGCCGCGCCGGATCATGGATTCCATGAACCGGTGAGGAAGGTCCGGGCTCCGCAGGGCAGGGTGGTCGGTAACGCCGACCCGGGGTGACCCGCGGGATAGTGCCACAGAAAGCAGACCGCCCGTGGCCAGGTCTTCGGCTTGGTCACGGGTAAGGGTGAAACGGTGGTGTAAGAGACCACCAGCGCCCGGAGTGATCCGGGCGGCTTGGTAAACCCCACCTGGAGCAAGGTCAAAAGGGCTCCGCGCTCTTCGGGGCGCGGGGCCTGCGCGAGCGTTCGAGGGCGGCCCGCCCGATGCTCGCGGGTAGACCGCACGAGGCTGCCGGCAACGGCAGTCCCAGATGGATGGCCGCCGGCCCGCGCGAGCGGGTGCACAGAACCCGGCCTACAGGCCGACTCACCCGCCGCCTACGTCTCTGACCTGCACTGAGACGCAGGCAGTGAGACTTTGGGGCACTTTTCCGGACACATTGACCGGGTTCATCAGATGTCAAGGGCGCGCCAAGGGCGCGTCCTTGACACTGATCTTCCACGGCAAGACCGGGCACCTGTCGGGAGGACGGGGAGCGCTAGTTGGCGCCGACGACCTTGAAGTTCTGGTTGACGAAGATGTGGTGCGGCCAGTTGACGCCGATGTAGTGGACCTCATACTCGCCGTTGCTGACCGGGGGGCGCCGCACAGATTGCAGCGGTCAAGGTTGGATACGCCGCCACCGAAGGTCTGGAACTGCTGGTCAACGTCGGTCGGGCTGATCATTTCGCTCCTGCGCGTCAGCATCTAGGCAGGAACGCGCCGCCGAGTCAGATGCGGACCCGTCTCCAGGATGCATCACGATCGTGGCCAGCGCTATCGCTGCCCGCTGAGCGGGCGTGCCGCCAGCGTCAGGCGGGCCGCGGGGAGCGCTCGCGCCGGGCGGCCGGAAGCGCCGCGAGCATCAGCGCTCCGGTGAGGGCGAAGGCGGCCGGGTATCCGATGTGGGCCACGAACAGGCCGAAGACGGCAGGACCAGCCCCGTACCCGGCGTCGTAGGCCAGGTTCCACAGGGCGCTGGCCATGCCGAATCCGGACGCCGGCATGCGGTCGATCATCAGCGCGAAGGTAGCGTTCTGGATGATCCCGAAACCCGTCCCGAAAAGGCACATCGCCGCGATAACAGCGGCCGGCGACGCCAGCCAGATCATGGCCGTCATTCCGAGCGACGCGGTAGCCAGGCCCGGAATCAGCAGCCGCGCGTGACCATGCCGGTCGCCGCGCCGCCCCGCCCACCAGCGGCTGATCGTGGCGGAGACGGCCTGAGCGAGCAGGCCGACGGCGGCGATGCTGCCGGATGCCCCGGCCGCGAGCGGAAGGAACGAGACCACCACGCCGGCCGCCACCGTGCTGGCGGCGAAGATGAGGGATAGCCGCAGTTGCCCGCCATGCCGGAGGCCAGCGAGCAGCCCGACCGGCGGCCCGGCGTCGGCGCACGCCTCCTCCTTGCGGACCGCCGCGCCAGGCAGCCACGGGCACGCCGCCAGCGGGACGAGCGCGGTCGCGGCCGTGATGCCTATAACCACCGCGTAGCCATAGTGTCCGGCGAGCCAGACACCTGACGGCAACGCCACGACCGCCGGCACGCAGGCCACGACGCCGGAAAGGCCGAGCCCTTCGCCGCGCCGTCCGGGCGGCAGCAGCATGGCCACCAGTGCTCCCGTGACGACGGTGCCGAGGCCGAAGCCGAGGCCGCGCACGACGCTGACCGCCACGATCGTGACCAGCGGACCGGGGGACAGCAGCGCCAGGGCCGGTACTCCCAGCAGCCCGGCCCCGACGGCGAGAAGGGTCCGGTACCCGTACCTCTTCATCAGGCCAGGCGCGGCAAGTTCCGCCGCCACGGTGCCCAGCAGGAGCACGCCGGTCACGAGCCCGGCCCCTGCGCTCCCGGCACCGGCCGCGGCCGCGTACATCGGCGTCACGGAAAGCAGCAGGTAGAAGCTGGTGAGCATGCCGAAGGACGACAGGAACACCAGGGCCAGGGGACCGCTGACGATCCGCCCTCCCGCCGTGCCGCCGCTGGTGTTCCTGGTGGATTCTGTGTGCGTCAAAGTACTCATGCTGCTGACCATAAGGTCGAAGCGGAGCACTGATAAGTTCCAATGTCATGGTGATTCAGTGGTCCGGTTTGGGACCCGAGCTGCTGCTGCGGCTCGACCGCGATGGCGTTCAGCCGCTGCGCTCCCAGCTGGAGGCCGGAATCCGGGAGGCAATCCGGAACGGCCGGCTTCATGGCGGCGAGCGGTTGCCGTCTTCCCGGGAACTGGCGCGTGAGCTGGGCGTGTCCCGTGGCCTCGTGCAAGAGTGCTACAGCCAGCTGCTATCGGAGGGCTACCTGACGAGCCGGGTTGGCTCGGCCACCCGTGTCGCGGCAGGCGAGTACCCAGCTGCGCCGGCGCCGGTGCAGCGCCCCGCCCCGCCGCCACGGCTGATCGCGGACTTCCGCTCAGGCGTGCCCGATCTGGCGAGCTTCCCGCGAGGCGACTGGGTGTGGGCGACACGGGAGGCATGCCGCAGCGTGGCTACCTCGGACCTCGACTACGGGGACCCGCGCGGCAGCGCCGTGCTGCGCCAGGTGATCGCGGGGTACCTGCGGCGCGTGCGCGCGGCGGCCGCCGATCAGGAGCGGATCGTCGTGAGCACCGGGTTCGCGCAGGGACTCAACCTGGTACTGCGGGCGCTGGCCCGGCTCGGCGTCCGGCGCGCCGCCTTCGAGGATCCCGGCTACGGAGACGCCGAGACCAGTGAGACCGTACGGGCCGCGGGCGCGATGGGCCTGCACGCCGTGCATGTGCCTGTCGACGAGCTCGGCATAGATGTTGCGGCACTGGACGCGAGTGGCGCCCGCGTCGTCGTGGTCACCCCGGCACACCAGTCGCCGACCGGTGTCGTGCTGGCGGCCCAGCGGCGCCACGCCCTGGTGGACTGGGCTGAGCGTAACGACGCATTCATTGTCGAGGACGATTACGACTCCGAGTTCCGTTACGACCGTGAGCCCGTCGGCGTGCTGCAGGGGCTCGCTCCGGACCGCGTCTTCACCATCGGGACGGTCAGCAAGGCGCTGGCACCGGCGGTGCGGCTCGGCTGGGTGCTCGTTCCGGAATCGCTGGTCGACGCGGTCGCGGAGGAGAAGCGGATCAGCGACCGCGGTTCATCCGGCCTGGACCAGCTCGCGGTGGCCGCCCTGCTCGAATCCGGCCGGTATGACCGGCACCTCCGCCGCATGCGCATCATCTACGCCCGCCGCCGCGACGTGCTTATCGACGCCCTCACCCGGCATGCGCCCGGCGTCAGGCTGACCGGTTTGGCCGCGGGGTTCCACGCCGTCGCGCACCTGCCGGACTCGGCCGACGAGCAGGCGGTGGTCATAGCCGCGCGTGAACGCCTGGTCGGCTTGTACGGGATGGGCCGCCACCGAGCGGCACCCACAACCGCGCCCCCTCAGCTGGTGCTCGGATTCGGCCACGTCAGCGAGCGCGCGGTGGAGCCGGGTATCGTCGCCGTCGCTGACTTGCTGCGTTGATCGATCAGCAATGAAAGGAGATCACGATGGGCAGGCTGGTGGTCAGCGAATTCATTTCGCTGGACGGGGTCATCGAAGATCCGGGCGGCAGTGAGGGCACGGAACTGGGGGGCTGGAGTTTCCGGTTCCCGGCTCCCGGTGGCCAGCAGTTCAAGTTCGGGGAACTCCAGGCCAGCGACGTCCAGCTCCTTGGCCGTGTGACCTACGAGGGCTTCGCGGCCGCATGGCCGGCGATGGAGGAGACTGCCGGCGAGTTCGGCAAGCGGATGAACGGCATGCCGAAGGTGGTTGTCTCGACCACCCTCACCGAAGCGACATGGAATAACACGACGATCATCAGCGGCGACGTCGCGGACGCGGTAGCCAGGCTGAAAGACCAATACGACGGCGACATCCTCGTCGCTGGCAGCGCGACCCTGGTTGACACGCTGCGCGAGCACGGCCTGGTCGACGAGTACCGCCTCATGGTGCACCCGGTCGTGCTCGGGCGCGGCAAGCGGCTGTTCAAGGACGGCGCGGCCGAGACCGACCTTGAGCTCGTTGAATCGCGCAAGGTCGGTCCCGATGTGCTGTTGCTGACCTACCGCCCGGCGAGTAAGAAAGCGGACGAGCAGGAAAGCTGACGAGCCGCGGCCGGGAGCTAGCCAGGGCCCGGATGGCTCAGGCCGGAGACCCGGTGATCACGCCAGCTGGGCCTCCTCGGCGACCGTGGCGGCCCATGATGAGGGGAGGCGCGATGAGCGCAAGGCAGTACGACTTCGTCATCGTCGGCGGCGGCTCCGCGGGAAGCGCGCTCGCGAACCGGCTCAGCGCGGACCCGGACAACCGTGTGCTGGTGCTTGAGGCCGGACGTCCCGACTATCGGTGGGACGTTTTCATCCATATGCCTGCGGCCCTGACCTATCCCATCGGAAGCAGGTTCTACGACTGGAAGTACGAGTCGGAACCGGAGCCGTTCATGCACGGCCGCCGGGTCTATCACGCGCGAGGGAAGGTGCTCGGCGGATCGAGCAGCATCAACGGGATGATCTTCCAGCGCGGTAACCCCATGGACTATGAACGCTGGGCGGCTGACCCGGGCATGGAGACGTGGGACTACGCGCATTGCCTGCCGTACTTCAAGAAAATGGAGACGTGCCTGGCCGGCGGGGGGAAGTGGCGTGGCCACGAGGGGCCGCTTGTGCTGGAGCGCGGTCCCGCCACCAGCCCACTGTTCAAGGCATTCTTCGAGGCGGTGCAGCAGGCCGGGTACGAGCTCACCGATGATGTCAACGGCTACCGGCAGGAAGGCTTCGCCCCGTTCGACCGCAACGTTCACCGTGGCAGGCGGCTGAGCGCGGCCCGGGCCTACCTGCATCCCGTCATGGGACGGCCGAACCTGCGGGTGGAGTGCTGGGCGCTGGCAACCAAGATCCTCTTCGAGGGCCCTCGCGCGGTCGGCGTGGAATACCGGCACCAGGGGCAGATCCAGCGCGTGTCCGCCGGGGACGTGATCTTGTGCGGCGGCGCCATCAACTCACCGCAGCTCCTCCAGCTCTCCGGGGTCGGTAACGCCGGCGAGCTCATGGGCCTCGGTGTCGGCATCGTGGCGGACCTGCCCGGCGTCGGCGAGAACCTCCAGGATCACCTTGAGGTGTACATCCAGTACGGGTGCAAGCTCCCGGTTTCGGTGCAACCGGCGCTGCAGTGGCGCAGCCGTCCATGGATCGGGGCGAACTGGCTCTTGTTCCGCAAGGGTCCTGGCGCGACCAACCACTTCGAGGGGGGTGGCTTCGCGCGCAGCAACGCCGATGTCGCCTACCCCAACCTGATGTTCCATTTCCTGCCGATCGCGATCCGCTACGACGGCTCCGTCCCGGCGGGCGGCCATGGCTACCAGGTCCACATCGGCCCCATGTACTCCGATGCCCGCGGCTCGGTGAAAATCACGTCCACCGACCCCCGGGCCCACCCGGCGCTTCGGTTCAACTACCTGTCCACCGCCCAGGACCGTAGGGAGTGGGTGGAGGCTATCCGCGTCGCCCGGAAAATCTTGAATCAGCCGGCCTTCGACAAGTACAGCGACGGCGAGCTGTCACCCGGAACGAGCGTCGAGACCGACGAGCAGATCCTGGACTGGGTGGCCAGGGACGGGGAGACCGCGCTGCACCCCTCATGCACCTGCAGGATGGGCACCGCCGATGGGTCGGTCGTCGATCCAGCGAGCATGAAGGTGCACGGCATCGAGGGCCTGCGCGTCGTGGACGCGTCGGCGATGCCCTATGTCACCAACGGCAACATCTACGCGCCCGTCATGATGCTGGCCGAGAAGGCAGCCGACCTCATCCTCGGGAACACGCCGCTGCCGCCCGAGCCGCTCGAGTTCTACCGCCACTCTCCGGCGGGACCGCCCGGCGCGGATCCGCCCGGTCCTGCGGCCCCGCCCGGTCCTGCGGCCCCGCCCGGCCACGCGGCCTGAGCCCGCGGCCCACGGCCGCGCGCCATAAGCCCACGGCACGCCGGCCGCGGTCACCGGGTCCGGGCGTCCGGGGGTGCCTTAGGGGCGTCGTCGGGGCAGTCGTAGAGGATGACCGTCACCGCGCGGGTCGTCTCCTCGGTGGGGTTCGCGTACCGGTGCGGCATCGAGGACGGGAACTGCATGCTGTCGCCCGGTTCGAGCCGGTAGTGCTCGAACCCGACGGTGATGTCCAGGCGCCCGCTCATGACCAGCACCATCTCAGTGCCCGGATGGGAGTAAAGGGTCGGGTTGGACTGCGCGCCCGGGCCGTAGACAAGCTCAAAGAAATCGAGGTGGCGCATTGTCTGCGGGGTGAGCCGCTCCCAGCGCACCCCGCCTTCGATGTCGATGGTGGCCCGGTCGCCGCGGCGGACCATGTACCGGCCGTGGCCGTCGGGCCCGGTGCGCTCCCGCGCCGGAACGGCCCACCCCTCCGGTGCGGGCGGCGGCACCGCCAGCGGAGGCGCTGCCCCCACCAGCGGGGGTGCTGCCCCGAGCGGGGGCACCGCCGGCACCGCCGCCGGTGTCGGCTCGCGGAAGAACGCGTCCACCGGGACTTGCAGCGCTTGCGCCATCGCGAACAGGGTGGACACCGACGGACGGGACTGGCCGCGCTCGATCTGGCTGATCAGGCTGGGAGTCACGCCTACCTCTCGGGCGAGTTCGGCCACCCTCTTGCCGCGCTGCCCGCGGTGGGCAGCCAAGCGCCGCCCGATATCACTGGCCAGATCCGGCGGGGACGCGCTCCGCGCCCCCGCCTCCGGCGCACCCCCGTCACGTGGTGTCCTGTGGTCGCCGCTGGCGGTTGCTTCAGTAGTCCCACTCGTGTCAGTCATGGTGTATGCAATGCTACTGGAGACGCCCCAGGCCAGGGGGTTCCCCCTGCTGGTTTAGTGCTGCTATCGTCTGGAGCGACAGCTTCACCTGCATTTATTGTCACTGAACTAGGCTACCCGGCCTTCGCAGACCAGGGGCACACGCTGTGGCATCAGAGACCAAAACCGGCGGGGCATGGGCGCCAGCAGCCGGCGAGATGGTGATCGAGCGGGACGTCCCGGTGCCCATGGATGATGGCCTCGCCCTCCGCGCGGACGTCTTCCGGCCGCCCGGGCCGGGACGCCATCCGGTGATCCTGACCTGTGGTCCCTACGCCAAGGGACTCGCGTTCCAGGAGGGGTACGCCGACCAGTGGCGCCTCATGACCGAGCAGCACCCGGACGTCGCGCACGGCTCAAGCAACGTGCACCAGAACTGGGAAGTGGTCGACCCGGAGAAGTGGGTGCCGGACGGCTACGCGTGCGTCCGGGTCGACTCAAGGGGCGCCGGGCGCTCCCCGGGAAAGCTCGATCCGTACTCCCCCAGGGAGACCCGCGACCTGTACGAATGCATCGAGTGGGCGGCCCGCCAGCCGTGGAGCACGGGCCGGATCGGCCTCAACGGCATCTCCTACTACGCGATGAACCAGTGGCACGTGGCTGGCCTGCGCCCCCCGCACCTGGCGGCGATGTGCGTCTGGGAGGGCGCCGCCGACTTCTACCGTGACGCCACCCACCACGGCGGCATCCTCTCCTCGTTCTGGCTGAACTGGTACGACAAGCAGGTCACGGTGGTCCAGCACGGGGTCGGTGACCGCGGCCCGCGGAGCCGGGTCACCGGCGAGACAGTGGCCGGGCCTGAGACGCTGCCCGACGCGGACCTGGCGGCGGCGCGGGTGCCGTTCGGCGAGGAGATCCGCGCGCACCCGCTCGATGACGAGTTCCACCGGGCCCGGTCCGCGCACTGGCCGGAGATCACCGTGCCGTTCCTGACCGCCGCCAACTGGGGCGGGCAGGGCCTGCACACCCGCGGCAGCTTCGAGGGTTTCGTCCGGGGCGCCTCGCCGCGCAAGTGGCTGGAGGTGCACGGCCTGGAGCACTGGACCCACTTCTACACCGACTATGGCGTGGACCTGCAGAAACGCTTCTTTGCCTGCTTCCTGCACGCCGACGACTCCGGGTGGCGGAACCAGCCTCCCGTCCAGCTGCAGGTCCGCACCACTACCGGTTTCACCCAGCGGGCTGAACGAGAGTGGCCGCTGGCCCGCACGGCATGGACGCGGTTCTATCTCCGCCCGGCCAGCCTCGGGCTGAGTACTGCCCCCGGCGCCGCGCCGGAGAGCGTGCCCTACCCGGCCAGCGGGGAGGGCGTGACGTTTACCGCCTCGCCGCTGGACCGGGAGACGGAAATCACCGGGCCGGTGGCTGCCCGGCTCTATGTCTCCTCCACCACGACCGACGCCGACCTGTTCCTCGTGCTGCGGGTGATCGCGCCGGACGGGGGAGACGTGGTGTTCCCCGGCGCGATCGACCCGCACACCCCGGTCGCCCAGGGCTGGCTGCGCATGTCACATCGCAAGCTCGACACCGGCCTCAGCACCTCCTACCGGCCCTACCACAGTCATGACGAGGTCCAGCCGCTGGTCCCGGGCGAGGTGTACAGGTGCGATGTCGAGATCTGGCCGACCAGCCTGGTCATCCCGGCCGGGTACCGGGTGGCGCTGACCGTGCGGGGCCGGGACCACGAAGTGCATTACCCCGGCTCCCCGCGGCTCGGCTCCTTCAAGAATGAGATGACCGGCTGCGGGCCGTTCCTGCACGACGATCCGCTGGACCGCCCGGCGGAACTGACCGGTGGCACGCAGACCCTGTGGGCCGGTCCGCAGCGGCAGCCCTACCTGCTGTTGCCGGTGATCCCTCCTGGCTGACATTCCCGCCCGCCAGCAAGTTTCTTTCCCCGGATCCGGCCTACGCTGCCCAGCGCTGCCGCACAGAGACGGAGGCACGGTTGTCGCAGCAGCCCGCACGAGTGAGGCGAGCGCCATCATGAGCTCGCGCTTCAAGGTCGTCGTCACCGACCAGGTGTTCCCGAGCATCGACAGAGAGGCCGCGCTGCTGGCCGGGATCGGTGGCCACCTGGAAGTCGCGGACGGCACCCCGGACGGTGTCGCGCGGCTGGGAGCCGACGCCGACGCCCTGCTCAACACCTACATGCCGATCACCGACGATCTCCTGTCCCGCCTTCCCGCCTGCAAGATCGTGGCCCGGTACGGCATCGGGGTGGACAATGTGGACCTCACAGCGGCGGCCCGTCGCGGTGTGGTTGTCACCAACGTGCCCGACTACAGCGTCGAGGAGGTCGCGGTACACACGCTCGGCCTGCTGCTCTCGCTGACTCGCCGGCTGCCGGAGGCGGCCGGGCTGGTCGCCGCGGGAGGCTGGGGCCTGGATGGGCTGCGGCCGATCAGGCGGCTGTCCACGCAGCGGATCGGGCTGGTCGGGTTCGGCCGCATCGCCAGGCTGCTGGCCAGCTATCTCGCGGCACTGGGCGGCGAGGTCGTGGTGCACGATCCCTTCGTCCAGCCCGCCCCTGATACTCCGCCGCTGGTCCCGCTGGGCGAGTTGCTGGCCGGCTGCGACGCGGTGTCGTTGCACGCGCCGCTGACGCCGCAGACCCGGGGCCTGATCGGGGCGGCGGAACTGGCCGCGATGAAGCCGGAGGCGGTGCTGGTCAACACCGCGCGCGGCCCGCTCGTCGACATCGATGCCCTGATCGACGCGCTGCGGGCCGGCCAGATCCGCGCCGCCGCCCTCGATGTCCTGGACCGGGAGCCGCCTGCCGGGCGGCTCCCCGATGACCTCCCGAACCTGCTGGTCACGCCGCACATGGCGTACTACTCCGAAGAGTCCATCGCTGAATCACAGGAAAAGGCCGCGACCCAGATCATCAAGGTGCTGACCGGTGGCCAGCCCGACTATCCGGTGCGGCCCTAGAGGGCAACCCGTCCGGGAGCCCCTTCCCGCAGGAAAGGACGACAGGCATGAAGGAAGCGTTCGGTGGCCTGAGCACCGATTGGAAGGAGGGCATCAACTGGGCTCTGGTCCGCGAGTGGCGCCTGTCCCGGGCGAGGGAGGCCATGCACCGGCACGGACTCGGGGCCCTGCTGCTCATGTACGACGAGAACATGCGGTACGTGTCCTCGACCTACACGCCCGGATGGAACCGGCTCAAGCCGGGCCTGCGCTACGTCGTCCTCTGCGAGGGCCGGGAGCCGATCGTCTACGAGCAGGGCGACATCGGGATCCACCTCAAGACCCACAACCCGTGGATCCCGCCGGAGAACGTGCGCCACTCCTACACCTGGATCAAGGGCGCGGCCGGGCCCGCGGCCAGCAACCAGGTCACGAAGTTCACCACCGCCCTGGTGAACGACCTGGAGGAGGCCGGCGTCCTGGACAAGCCGCTCGGCGTGGACTTCATCGACATCAACATGATCCAGGCTTTCCAGCGGGCTGGAGTCACCTGGGTCGACGGGATGACCCCGATGATGGAGGCCCGGTCGATCAAAAGCCCCGACGAGCAGAAGGTTTCGCGCATCGTCGGCGCGATCTGCGATTCGCTGCACTACGAGTTCACCCAGTTCCTCAAGCCCGGCCTGACCGAGAACGAGGTCGCCGCCTTCGGGTTCGAGTACCTCTACAACATCCCCGGCATGGAGGACGTCGAGGACATCATCGTGTCGTCGGGCCCGAACGCCTGGCCGAACTGGCGCAACTTCTCCGACCGCATCATCCGCCCCGGTGAGCTGGTGATCATTGACCTGGCCGCGCTGACCTGGAACGGGTTCAAGTCCTGCGTGTACCGGACGTACTGCGTGGGCGGCACCCCGACCGATGAAATGAGGCAGTACTACAACACCGCGCACACGTGGCTCTGGGATGCCATCGAGGTGGTGCGCCCCGGGGTGACCACCCGGGACATCGCGTCGAAGTGGCCGTCGGCCAAGGAGGCGTGGGGATACGAGGAGGAGGACCAGGCCGCGGCGAACCTGTGGGGGCACGGGCTCGGCCTGGCCCAGTACGACCGGCCGGTCATCTCCCGCATCTGGTCGCTGGACTACCCGGAGGAGATCAAGCCCGGCATGGTGTTCGCGCTCGAGACCCAGCACGGCAAGGTACATGAGTTCGGCGTCCGCCTGGAGGAAATGCTGCTGGTCACCGACGACGGGCATGAGCTGCTGTCGGAGTACAAGTCCGACGAGATCATCATCGCCGGATGAGCGAGCCGGAGGGGCGCGGCGCCGCCTGGACTGGGCCCTTCCGGCGGCTCCTGCCGCTCGGCGGCGAGGCCAGCCGGGCCCAGGGAGCCGACGATGTGCTGGGAGCGAAGGCCGCGCGGCTTGGACGTGCCTGCGCCGCCGGGCTCCCGGTCCTGCCGGGCTGGGTGGTGCCCGTGGCCGAGGCGATCCCGGCGCTGGATGCCGGGGCCGCCGCCGTGCGGGCGGGCAGGCCTGCGGCGGCGCGCCGGGCCGTGCTCGCCCGCCCGCTTGACGACGGCCTCGCCCGCGAGCTGAGGGAAGCCGCGATCAGGCTGGGCGGGCGGGTGATCGTCCGCTCGTCGAGCCCGCTGGAGCGCGACGGACGCTGGTCGGGTGCATTTTCCTCGGTCAGCGAGGTGGGCCCGGACGATATCGCGACGGCCGTTCGCAGTTGCTGGGCGTCGGCTTTCGCCGTGGACCCGCTGGAGCGGCTCGCGCTGTGCGGGCTGCCGCTTGAGGCCCTGCGGCTGGGCGTCCTCCTGCAGCCGGAGATCCGCATGGCGGCTGGCGGGGTCGCCCGGGTCACAGCCGGGGGAGACAGCAGCACTGTGATCGTCGAGGGCATACCGGGTCATCCCGGGCCCATGCTGTCCGGGTGGGCCGACGGAGCGTCCGCGCGGGTGCCGCTGCCGTTCTCCCCGTCCGGCACCCCCTCCATCCGGGGCATGAACCTCGTCGTCCCGCCTGAGCGAGGGCTGCAGGACCTGATCGGACGCGGGACGGTGGCGGCGGTCGCCCGGCTCGCCGCAGCCTGCTACGGGGAACTCGGCGACGACACGATTGAGTGGGCATCATGCGACGGCGAGACCTGGCTGCTCCAGGCCCAGCGCTCAGCCCCCGGCGGCGCGGACGGCGAGACGCGCAGGGGGCCGGCGCCGCGGCCAGCGGTGGCGGCAGGACCGGCCGCACGCGGGGCGCCCGAGGCCCTGCGCCTGCTGGCCGCCGCAGGCCCGGCCGGTCCCGGCCACACGGCTCAGGTGACGGCCGCGCTGCGCGCGGCGGACGCCCACAATGGCCAGCCCGGGTCACGCGAGTGGATGCCGCTGCTGGCCGCCGTGGTGCTGGCCCAGGGCCGCCGCGTGCCGGCCAGCCCTGCGGTCGCGGGGACGGCGGCGGGGCGTCTCGTGGCGTGCCGCCCGCATGAGCGCCCGCCCGGCGACTGCCGGGACGCCATCCTGCTGGTGGACCGCCCGCTGCCGTCCCTGGCGCCGCTGCTGTTCGCGGCCCGCGGCGTCATGACCCGGGCCGGCGCGGCCGGCTCGCATCTGGCCGAGGTCGCCCGCAGCCTCGGCGTGCCGATGGTGATCGGATGCCAGCCCGAGCCGGTGACGGGCCCGTGCGTGGCCGACCGGGACTGGATCGCCGCTATCGACGGCTCAACCGGCGAAGCTGCACTGCTCGCTGGGTGAGGACACGTAAGAATGATCGATGACAGCAAAGGTGGCGAGCATGGTGCGATGGGGAATTGTGGGGCTGGGCCGGATAGCTGGTACTGAGATCGCCCCCGCGATCAATGCCAGCAAGAACGGGGTCTTGCAGGCCGTGGTCAGCCGCGACCAGGGGCGGGCCGACAGCTTCGCGCAACAGCACCAGGCGGCCCGCGGGCTCACAGACTACGCCGAGATGCTGGCCGACCCGGAGGTGGACGCGGTCTACATTGCCACCCCGAACGCCCTGCACGCCGACCAGGTGGTGGCGGCCGCGGAGGCCGGCAAGCACGTGATGTGCGACAAGCCGCTGGCGACCAGCACCGCTGAGGCCCGGCGGGCGGCGGCCGCGTGCGAGGCGGCCGGAGTCCGGCTGGGGATCACCTTCCAGACCCGGTTCCACGACGCCTTCGTGCCGTGCCGGGAGGCGATCCAGGATGGCTCGCTGGGAGACATCCGGGTGGTGCAGGTGGAGATGAGCTCGGGCCGGACCCTGCTGAAGGGGTGGCGCACCGACCCGGCGCTCGCCGGACTGGGCACCATCAACAACATCGGCGTGCATGCCTTCGACCTGATCCGCTACCTGCTCGGGGCCGAGGTCACCGAGACGACGGCCATGGTCGGGCATGAAAGCGGGCTGGACCCGGAGACGCTCGCGCTCGTGCTGCTCCGGTTTGACACGGGCGCGCTCGCCTACGTCAACGTGAATCAGTCCGTCCCCCGCTACCAGGCGGACATCAGCGTCTACGGCACGAAGGGCACGGTGCTCGGCCGGTCCTGCACCCGGCCGAACATGACCGGGACGCTGAGCGTCCTGACCGAGGACGGGGACACCACGGTCGAGACGTCCAGCTTCGACGCCTACAGCAAGGCGGTAGCCGCCTTCGAGGACGCCATCAGCGACGGCCGTGAGCCCAGCCCGTCCGGGCAGGATGGGGTGCGCAGCGTCGAGCTGACGACCGCCATCGCGGAATCGATCAGGGCCGGTCGCACGGTGGCGCTCGTCCCGTAGGCGGCTCAGCGCGAGAGCATGCCTTTCAGCACCGCGAACACACTCGCCGGGTCCTCATCGAGGCGCCCCTGCGCGAGCGCGGCCAGGTGAAGCTGCGCGCTCGCCGCGAACAGCGGCAGCGGGCAGCGGACCTCCCGGCTGAGCCCGCTGATGAGGTCGATGTCCTTCTGGAAATACTCCAGGCGCATGTTGGCTTCCGAGAAGTCGCCCGCGATCATCATCGGGCCCCGGACCTCGAGCATCCGGGAGTTCCCCGCCCCGTCGGAGAGCGCCTCCAGCGCGAGCGCGGGGTCGAGGCCCGCGCGCTCCGCGAAGACCAGCGCCTCTGCGGCCGCTGTGTGGTGCACGGTGACCAGGTGGTTGGCGATCAGCTTCATCCGCATCCCGTTGCCGAACGCGCCGACCTCGTACTGGACCCTGGAGAACGCCGCGAGCACCGGCCTGCACCGCTCGATGGCTTCCGGCTCGCCGCTGGCGTACACGGCCACGTCGCGGGTCCGCATCTGGCTCGCCGTGCCGCTGAGCGGGCAGTCCAGCATCACCGCGCCGGCCTGCGCGAGCACCTGCCGCGCCGCCTCCTTTTCGTCGAGTGGCAGGGTGCTCGTCTCGACCACGATCAGCCCGGGGGAGGCCGCGGCCGCGAGCCCGTCGCTGGCGTTGACGACCGCCCGGAGGGCGGCCACCGAGGGCAGCGAGGTAATGACCACGTCGGCTGAGTCCGCGGCCTCACCAGGGCTCGCGGCCGCCCGGCCGCCGGCGTCTTCGAGCGCGGTGGCCGCTTCCTGACGCACGTCGTAGCCCTGGACCGCGAAGCCGGCCGCGAGCAGGTGCCTGGACATCGGACTTCCCATGTTGCCCAGCCCGATGACGGCTACGGTCGCCTTCTCAGATGCCATATCAGTGCCGTCCCTTGGGTAGCGGGCCGGGCGATGCCAGCCCTTGACTGACTCTCTTGTTGTTCCTCACCCGCAATGGCGCAGCCCCGGGCCCGGGACAAAGCGCCCAGACGGTTCCCCGGCCGGCTGGCCGGCCCAGGCGGCCAGGCGGCCGCGCAGCATCGTTCCCACCACCCGGCCGCGCACCTCCCGTCCCGCATACGGGGTCCACCCCGACCGGGAGCGGACATGATCGTCGCTGAGGACCCAGCGCGCCCCGGGGTCGACCAGCGCCAGGTCGGCGTCGCACCCGGGGCGCAGGTCACCTTTGCCGGCCAGGCCGTAGCGGCGCGCGGGCGCGGTCGCGTAGGCCTCGACCATGCGTTCCAGGGAAATGTGCCCGCTCAGCGCCGCGTCGATCAGCAGCGGTGCGGTGGTGTCCAGGCCGGGCAGTCCGAAATGGACTTCCCAGATCGATCCCGCCGCTTTCTGCTGCCGGGTGGACGGTGCGTGATCCGAGGCCAGGTGGTGGATGCGCCGGTCGTGCAGGGCCGCCCACATGCGGTCCCGGTCCAGGCTGCTCCGCAGCCGGGCCGGCGGCGTGAACTTGCGGAGCGCGCCGTGCTCGGCCACCTCTTCCTCCCCGAGCAGCAGGTACTGCGGGCAGCTCTCGGCCACGACCGCCGCGCCGGCCGCGGCCGCGGCGGTCACGATGTCGAGCATTTCGGCGCAGCTGGCGTGGGCCACGGTGGCCTGCGCCCCGGTCAGCCGGGCCAGCAGGCATGCCGTGGTGGTGGCGACCAGTTCGGCCTCGCGCGAGCGCCACTCGGGCAGGATCCACGGGTCCTGCCGCCCCAGCGCCCGGAGCCTGCGCTCGGCGGCCGCGGTGATCGGCCCGTCCTCACAGTGGATCAGGCTGGGCGCGCCGAGCCCGGACAGCAGGCCCAGCGCCTCCAGCAGCACGTCGGTGCCGAGCCCGGGAATGCCGTGGGTGTCGCAGGTGAAGATCTTGAAGAAGCTGATGCCGCCTTGCCAGAGCGCCGCCAGGTCGTCGAGGCGATCCGGCCAGACGTGGGCGGCCAGCCCGTAGTCCACCCAGGACCGGCCGCTGATCAGGTCCAGCTTCTCCCGCAGTTGGCCGGGGCTGGTCACCGGCCAGCCATGCGTGTGCTCGACGATCGTGGTGACCCCCTGGTGGAGCGCCGCCGAGGTCCCGGCCGGGAAATCCTCGCGGCTGCCGTCGCCCGGGTCCATCAGGTGCACATGGGTGTCGACGAAGCCGGGGAGCACAAGCAATCCGGTGGCGTCGATCTCGCTGCTCGCATCGGCCGGCCCGCCGGAGGGCAGCAGGGCGGTGATCTGGCCGGCCCGGATCAGCAGATCGAGCGTGGCCCGGCCACGGGCGGTGACCACCGTGCCGCCGCGGATGACGGTCGTCCGGGCCGGGTCACTGCCGGGCCGGGCCGGGTCACTGCCGGGCCGGGCCGGGCCGCCGGTGCGGTCAGACATCGCGGCCGTGGCGGTGCCCCTCGAAGACTGCCTCGTACGTTCCCCGCGGCGCCACGGCGTCCCCGATCACGGCGCAGGAGAGCCCGGCCCGCCGGGCCGCCTCGGCGAGTGAGTTCACCGACTGCCGCGCGGTGGCCATCACGACCGCGTCGGCGCGGACCTCGACGGTCCGGTCCGGTGCGTAGACGTTGTAGAGGGTGACGGAGGCCGGGGTCATCTCGCGGACGAAGTGGTCCACATACAACTGCACGCCGCTCTCGTACACCTGCGGCATGATCCATTCGAAGTAGGCGTCGGCCAGGGTCTCGGACCCCACCATGGGCCATCTGGTCACCAGGCGTACCGTCGTAGCGCCGTTGCGCGCGGCGTGTACGGCGATGAGCGGGCCGATCAGGTCGGCCTGGTCATCGAGGACGAGCACATCCCCGCTCAGCTCGGCCTGGCCGGTCACCACTTCGTCCCAGCCCAGGCAGCGCGCCTGGTCCGCGCCGGGCAGCGCGGCTCCGGTCCAGCCCTGGAAGCCGTCCCGGCAGACCCGGGAGCCGGTGGCCACCACCACATGGTCGGCCCGCTCGTCGTGGCAGAGTGCGGCCAGCGATTCGTCCGTCACCTCCGCGCCAGTGTGGATCCGCACGCCCGCCTTGCGGGCCTGGGCCTCCAGCCACCGGGCGATCTCCCGGTAGGTGCCGCGCCCCGGCAGCAGCGACTGGAGACGGACGTGGCCGCCGAGCTCGGCGTCTTTCTCATGCACCGACACATTGTGCCCGCGCATGGCCGCGATGCGGGCGAACTCCAGGCCAGCCGGGCCACCACCGACCACGACGATCCGTTTGGGAGCGCTGGTCTGCAGCGGCGCCGCCTTCCCCCAGTGCCTTTCCCGGCCGACCGCCGGGTTGTACACGCACTGCACGCGCATGCCCCTCGACACGCTCTTCCAGCAGTGGTTGGCCGCGACACACTGGCGGATATCGTCGCTGCGATCCTGGGCGACCTTCATCACCCAGTCCGGGTCGGCGAACAGCTGGCGGGCGAGCCCGATCGCGTCGGCCACGCCCGACGCCAGCAGTTCCTCGGCGACCTCGGGGGTGGTGATCCGGCCGACGGCGAAGACGGGCTTGCTGCTCACCTCGCGGATCGCCGCCGCGTAGTCGCGCTCCCACCCGCCCTCGAAATGCATCGGCGCGTGGATGAACTGATGGTGCACGCCGACGCTGACATCGACGAAATCCACGTCCGCCCCGGCCTGCAGGTCCTGCACGATCTGCAGCACGTCGGCCTCTTCGAGGTCACCCGGCCACAGTGAGGTCGAGTTGATCCGGAACCCGAGGAAGGCGTCGGGACCGATCGCGGCCCGCATCCGGCGCAGGGCCTCCAGGGAGAACCGGAGGCGCGCCTGGTAGCTGCCGCCCCATTGGTCCGTCCGCTTGTTGTAGAGGGGGGAGAGAAACTGCCAGGACAGGTAGCCGTGGCTGAGGTGAAACTCCACCCCGTCCAGGCCGGCCTCGATGGCCCGCCGGGCCGCGCTGGCGTGGCAGTCGAGGATCTCCTCGATCTCTTCCTCGGAAAGTTCCTTCGGGGTGTGCCCGCCGGGGAACTCACCGAGCGGCACCTGGCTCGGCGCCATGGTGTACCAGGTCGCGTCGAGGTCGTAGCCGGGGTCTTCCTTGTACTGGGGGAAGCCGCGAACGCCGGTGTGGCGGAGTTGCACCGCGAGCTTGGCGCCGTGGCGGTGGACTGCCTCGGCGACGCCCGCGAAGCCGGCGATCTGCGAGTCGTCCCACAGGCCGGGCTGCGCGAGCGGGGCGGCGATCGAGCTGCGGTGCACGTGGGTGCCGCCGATGATGATCAGGCCGACGCCGCCGCTGGCGCGCTCCTCGTAGTAAGGGGCGGCGAGGTCATTGAACCGCGCCGACTGCGGGTCGCTGACCCAGGAGGGGCAGGTGGGCGGGAACACGATCCGGTTCTTCAGCGACTGCCCGCGCAGGGGCAGCTCACTGAAGAGCCGGGGGAACCGGCGTGCGCTCTGCTGCCCGCTCGCCTGCGGGGCCCCACCCACCTCCCCATCCCCCTTCACTGGCGCCGCCTTCCCTCGTCGCTCGTTCCTCGCTCCTCAGTCCAGGCGGCGCCGCGCCCCTCCGGCTCGCTCATGTTTGGTCTCCCGCTCGCCGCACACCTAGTCCCTTCCTGGCACGTGCATGAACTTGCTCATCGTGAAGCCGCCGTCGATCAGCACGTCCGTCCCGGTCACGTAGCCGGCGTCGGCCGAGGCCAGGTAGTGCACCAGCGAGGCGACCTCGTCCGGGTTGGCGATGCGGCCTAGCGGCGCGATCGCGCTCCGCCCGGCCAGGATCTCCGGGCGGCTGTACAGGTCCTCGGTCATCGGCGTGCGGACCATGCCCGGGCTGACCGACAGCGAGCGCACGCCCCGGCCGGCCCATTCGATCGCGAAACTCTTGGCCAGCATCATGAGCGCCGCCTTGCACGGCGCGTAGGCGCCGGTGTTCGGGTAGGGCGCGTGCGCGGCGGTCGAGCCGATGAACACGAGCACGCCCGAGCCCTGGCGGAGCATCAGCGTGCCCAGTTCCCGGCCGAGCAGGAAGCCACCGCGGAGGCCGACGGCGAGCAGCCGGTCGAAGCTCTCCGTCGGCAGCGATTCGAGGTGACCTGGCATGCGCTGGATCGCGGCGTGCACCAGCACGTCCGCGCGCCCGAAGCGCTCATCGATGGCGGCGGCCATCCACTGGACCGCTGCCTCGTCGGACACGTCGATGCCGAAGGCCATGGCGGTTCCGCCGGCCTCCTCGACCTCGGCGGCGACGGCGTCGCAGGTCCGCTGATCCACGTCGATCGCCGCGATCGCGGCCCCGTCGGCGGCGAAACGCAGCGCGCTGGCCCGCCCGATGCCGCCGCCCGCGCCGCTGATAACGACGACTCGCGGCACCTGTCCGGGGTCCGTGGGGCCGGGGCCGGCCTGAGCCGGCCCCGGTACCATCGACGGCTGCTGGGCCGTCACCGAACCTTCGCTTCCGCGGCGCTGACGGTCGCGGCGGTGATTGTCTCGAGTAGCTGGAGGGACCCGGAAGGCGACGCCTTCACCACGTTCCACGGACCCGACACGTTGTGGTACTTGTCGTAGTCCATCGGGCCGCTGGCACCGTCGTAGTTGATCTTCTGTCCCTTCTTCAGCGCCGCCACGCCGGCCGCATAGGTGAACACCATGGTGCCGGGGGGGTTCGAGGCTAGGACCAGCCCACGCGTGATGTCGGTATTCGTCGTGCCCTTGGCGGCGTCCATCGCGAGCGCCATGTCGATGACCCCGTCATAGGCATAGTTCGCGCCGGACAGCGGGGCCGAGTGGAACAGTTTCTGGTATTCGGCGTTGAAGACCGGCCCGGCGCCCGTGGTAGGCGTGCCGCCTTCCACCGAGGTGACCTCGGCGTGGGCGGTGGCCGCGCCGACCGCACTGATCCAGTCGGCGCCCGCCGTGAGGTCAGTCCCGATGAAGGGAAGCTTCGTGCCGTTGAGACCCTTGAGCCCGGTGAAGAAGGTCGCGGCGGTAGGCGAGTCCAGCTGCCCGAGGATGACCTGCGGGTGCGAGGCGAGCAACTTCACGATCTCCGAGTTGTAGGAACTCTGTCCCGGGGTGACGTTCACGACCGTGGTCAGCGAGCCGCCCAGCTTGGTGTAGTCGTTCTTGAGGAATGGCTCGAGTTCCTGCTGGGAAGCCTCGGTGGTGAACAGGATCGCCGCCTTCGTGTACCCCTTCTCCCGGGCGTACAGCGCCAGCGCGAGCGCGAGCTGCGAATCCGAGGGGTTGATGCGCCAGATCCACGGGTCCGTGTTGTTGTCGAATGCGGTCGAGCCGCCGTTGAACATGTCCGGGATCTGGTTCCGGTCGATGATCGGGTGCACCCCGAAGATTTCCAGCGTGGTCGGCCCGATGATCCCGACCGGATGATTCTTGGCCAGTTCCTGCTGCAGCGAGGGAACGGCATCAGCCGGGTCACCGTGCGTGTCCACCCGGTCCAGGACCAGCTTCTGCCCCATGATCCCGCCCGCGGCGTTCACCATCGCGGCCCCGGCCACAGCTCCGTTGTACATAGCCTGCCCAATTCCCGAGTAGGCCCCCGTGTCGGAGCCGAGCACGGTCATGTGGATCGAGCCGCCGGTGCTGCCACCGCCGCCGGAGCCCGACGAGGTGCCCGAGCTGCCACATGCCGCCAGGGTCAACGCGCCGACGCTGGCCAGCGCGACGAAACCGCCGGCCCGTCTTCTCCTGTGCCCCTGCTGTATCAAGCGTGTCATGGCCCCAGCCCTTTCTCTCTTGCCACTGTTGTTGTCCGGCGCCGGCGCTGTCTGCTCGCGGGTGGGCAGCCAGCCGCCTAGCCGCCTAGGTACATGTCCACGAGTTCACGTCGGCCAAGAAGTTCCGGCCCGGGGCCTTCCGCGACGGTCTCGCCGTTCACCATCACGTACGCCCATTCGGCGTGCCCGAGGGCCCGCCTGGTGTTCTGCTCCACCACGAGCACGCCGATGCCCCGGCTCTGGACGGCCAGGATGTGCTCCCACACCTGCCCCTCCACCAGGGGGGCCAGGCCGGCGGTCGGCTCGTCGAGCAGCAGCAACGTTGGTTCGGCCATCAGCGCCCGGGACAGGGCGAGCATGCTGCGCTGCCCGCCGCTCAGGGTGCCGGCGGGCCGGCCGAGCGCGGGCCGCAGATCGGGGAACAGGTCGCAGACCATGTCGACCCGCGCTTTGACTCCTGACCGGCGCCGATACGCCCCCACCAGCAGGTTCTCGTGCACGGTCAGGGTGGCGAAGGTGTTGGCGACCTGCGGTACATAACCGAGGCCCCGGGCCACGCGCTGATCTGTGGACAGGCGTGACACATCCTCGTCCTGGAACATGATCCGTCCCTGGTCCAGGCTCAGCTCGCCGGCCAGCGCCTTCAATGCGGTCGACTTGCCCGCTCCATTCGGCCCGACAATGCAGTTCAGGCCGCCGGTCCCGACGCTGAGGGAGGCGCCGCGCACGACCGGGGCCCCGCCGTACCCGACCACGATGCCCTCGGCTGAGAGTTGTGCTGATTCAGGCATGGGGCGCGCCCTGACCCAGGTAGGCCTCGACCACCTGCTGGTTTTTCCGTAGTTCGGTCATGGTGCCTTCCCCAATCACTGCGCCGGCGCCCATCACGATCACGTTGTCGCAGGTACGTTCGACGAAGCGCAGGTTGTGCTCCACGATCACGACGGTCACGCCGCTATCGCGCAGATCGGTGATCGCCCGGCCCAGTTCCTCTGCCAGCACCGGATTCACGCCCGCGAGCGGCTCGTCAAGCAGCACGATCTTCGGTGCCGCCATGGCGACCCGGGCGAACTCGAGCAGGCGCTTCTGCCCGCCGCTCAGGCTGCCCGCGGGCTCGTGTGCCACCGGCGTGAGCTTCAGCCGCTCCAGCAGGCCAGCGGCCCGTTCCTCGAGTAGCCGTTCCCGCCTGCCCAGCGCGCGGCGCGCGAACAGCGCCCGCCAGATGGTCTCCTGCCGCTCGGCCGGAGCGGCCGCGATCACATTCTCGGTCACGGTCAGCGCGGGCCACTCGCGCGCCACCTGGAAGGTGCGGACCAGGCCCTGCCGGCTCGTCCAGTCGAGGCTGTGACCCTGGATCTCCTGCCCGTTCAGGCGGATGATCCCCTTATCCGGCTTGATCAGCCCGGAGATCAGGTTGATCGCGGTGCTCTTGCCCGCCCCGTTGGGCCCGACGAGCCCGGTAATGCTGTGCGGAGGCACCGAGAACGTGCAGCCCTGGACGGCACGCACCCCGCCGAAGCTTTTCCAGAGGTCGATGACGTCGAGCGCGGGTGTCACCGCTGGGCTGGCCACCACGTCAGCTCTCGCCCGACCCGGCCGCACGGCGGGCGCGCCAGTTCCACGATCCTGCGGTGCGCAACTGCCCGCTCATGGTCTTCAGCTCCGGCAGGAGGCCTGCCGGGCGGAACCGCAGGACCACGATGATGAGCAGCCCGATGGCGATGGCCTGCACCGCCGGGCCCGCGTTCGAGTTGCTGCCGAAGGCCGGTATGAGCTGGGTCAGCTGCGGAAACGCGACCAGCACTATTACCGCCCCGGCCACGGCGCCGAAGCTGTTGGCTGTCCCGCCGACCAGGAGCGCGCCATAGAGCAGGAAAGTCTCCAGAGGCGACCACGACGCCGGGTTGAACGCCGATATGTAGTGCATGAACAGGCTGCCGCCCAGGCCGGCGACCACGCCGCCGATGACGTACGCCTTGAGCCGCAGCCGGTAGGGGTTTCGCCCGTACGCAGCCGCGGCCACCTCGTCCTCGCGGACGGACTTGACCGCCCGGCCGAATGGGCTGCGGCGGATGAGCTCGAGGATCACGAACACGGCGGCCAGGATGACCACGCACAGGCCGAAATAGAAGGTCTGGTAGGGCTGCGGGCCGAGGTGCAGCACGCCCTCGAAGGGCTGGCTCGCACCGTACAGGCCGTTGTAGCCGTTGAACAGCGGGGTGTACTGGCTGATCACGGTGTATCCGATGATCGTCGTCGCCACCGTGACGATGGCGAAGTATTCAGCGCGGAGGTTTCGCAGCGCGACCGAGCCGATGGCCAGGGACAGCAGGCCAGTGACGATCCCGGCTCCGAGGAACCCGACCACGAAAGGAAGGTTCAGGCCGAGAATGTAGTGCACCCCCGGCTGCGTGCTGGCGGCCGGCAGGGTCAGCACGCCGTCCACATAGGCGCCGAGCGCGACGAACAGGTAGTACCCGAGATCCAGCTCGCCGCCCAGTCCCCAGCGGGAGTTCAGCCCGAGGGTGAGCAGGGCCGTGATCGCGGCCAGGGTGCCGATGCTGACGAGGTACTGGAGCATGTCTTCGCCTCAGGCAGCCGCAGGCCGGCGGGTGGTCACGAGGCCCTGCGGGCGCAATAGCAGGGCGAGGATGAGCAGTATGAACGCGACTACGGTCTTGTAGTTGGAGCTGATGTACAGCGCGCTCACCTCCATGGTGATGCCGACGACCAGGGAGCCGGCCATTGCGCCGTAAGGCTGGCCAATGCCGCCGAGGATCGCGGCTGCGAACACGATGAGCAGGAACTGGAAGCCCATGGCCGGGTACAGGCCGCCGGTGGTGATGCCGAGAACGAAACCGGCCAGGCCGGCCATGGCTCCGGTCAGGACCCAGGTCCGGTTGATGACCTGCGCGGAGTTGATCCCGCTGGCCTGGGCCAGGGAGAGGTTCTCGGCGACGGCCCGCTGGGCCCGGCCGAAGTAGGTGTACTTCAGCAGCACGTGGATAGCGGCCATGATCGCGACCGCGAGGACGATGATCACTTCCTGCTGGGTGGTGAAGAGGAACGGGCCGAGGTGATGTGGTGTCCCCCCGCCCAGGGGCAGCGGCTGGGTGGAGCCGCCGAAGATGAGCAGCACCGTGTTCTGGATGACGATCGAGGCCGCGATCGTGAGCACGAAGAGGGTCAGGCGGGCGACTTTCCGCCGCCGGAACGGCCCGAACAGCAGCTTGTTGATGGCGACGCCGAGGACGCATCCGGCGGCGATGGCGGCGAGCGCCGCCAGGAGCGTGTTGTGGACCGCCCGCTCAGTGACGAGCGCGGCGTAGGCGCCGACGGTCATCAATTCGCCATGGGCGAAGTTGGGTACCCGGGTCACCCCGAACTGGAGGGACAGCGCCACGGTCGAGATGGCCAGCACCGACGCTGTCACCAGCCCGAAGCCGATCCCGAGAAGCAGCGTGTTCATTCCCGCACGCGCGCAGCGGTCGACGCGGTCGGGCCGAAGCGGCCGCGCCCGCATGGCACCGGCGCTGGGACGCGGACAGGACCGCCGCCGCGCCGCGCAGCCCCGCTGCCGGGACGGCCTGGCCTGGGCACCGCCTGCGCGTCGCGGGCGGGCTCGTCGTCTACCACTGTGGTTCCTCCCGTTCGCGTCTTCGCGTCGAGGAATCGTCCGCCCATGCGCGGTCAGAATCACCTGACACGCGGTGTTGGGGAGCCCGCCTGCTGCCAATAGCAGGATTAAAGTCGCAAGTTAGCATGACTACAGAGGAGCGTCAACAGCCTTGCTGGTCAGCCCCAGGAGGCATAGTGTCGCTTGACACCGACCCGATGTGATCAGGAGGAGCCTGACGTGTTTCTCGACGTTCACAACCACGTCATCCCCGATGCCGTGCTGCGCCTCGGCGAACAGGAGCCAGGGCTCGGCTTCTCGGTCGAGGGTGGGGTGTGGCGCGGCCCCCACCATGTGCCGTTCACGCTCCTGGACACGTTCCGCAGCCCGGAGGAGAAAATCAGGGACCTCGGCGAGCGCGGGCTCTGGGGAGCAGTTATCTCCCCGGCCCCCGTGCTGTTCGGGTATGACCTCCAGGGTGACCTGGCGGATGCGCTGTGCTCGGCCAGCAACGACGGGATGGCGGAGTTCTGTGCTTACGCACCAGACCGCATGCACTGGCTGGCCAACCTGCCGATGCAGGCCCCCGAGCAGGCGGCACGGACCTTCCGCGACGCGGTCGCGGCCGGGGCGGTCGGGGCCGCTATCGGGACGTCGATCGCCGGCCGCCGCCTCGACGAGAAGGAGTTCGACGTCTTCTGGGCCGAGGCGGACGCTCTAGGGCGTCCCGTGCTCGTGCACCCGGCGTTCAACTGCAGCCACCCGGCACTAGGGGAGTGGTACTTGCAGAACGCCATCGGCAACCCGCTCGAGACGACGATCGTGGTGGAGCGGCTCATCTGTGCCGGGGTGCTGGATCGCTACCCCCGGGTGCGCCTGGTGCTCATGCACGGAGGCGGCTTCCTCCCGTACCAGACCGGGCGCCTGGTCCACGCCCGCCGCGTGCGCCCGGAACTCGCGGACACGCCCGCCGACGCCTGGTCGTTCTTCGGCCAACTGTACTTCGACACGATCACCCATGACGCGCAGGCGCTGCGCTACCTCGTCGAGCGGGTCGGCGTCGACCACGTCGTCCTGGGTACCGACCTGCCCTTCGACATGGCGCTCTCGGCGCCGGTGGCCACGCTGACCGAGGCGCTCGACGAGGACCAGATCCAGGCCGTCGCGGTCCGCAACCCTCGCGCGCTCTTCGACCTCGGCTAAGACGCGGCCCGCTGCGCGGGCGGCACCGTAGTCGCCCGTGCTGCTGAGAGGCGGTGCGTGCTCGGCGTTGTAACGTGCCCTTGCGGCGCTGCCGCGGGCTGCCAGCGCCGCGTAGAAATCCTCTGGCGAGCCCTCTTCACGCTGCCCTGCCGCTACCAGCCACGGAAGATCGGCATCGACCCATACAGCACCGCGCCATCGCTGGATCTACGAACGGCCAAGGGTGTCGAGCAGCAGATCCCGGTGGCGGCCGGAATCCAGTGTAAATAGCGGGCGTGGGTTCCGGCTTCGTGGTCAGGTTATGGGATGGCTGCGGCAGTTTCAGGGCTGGTCGCCGGGTGGCTGGTAGGAGGGTGGCGTGTCGTGCAGCGGTCATGGGCGGCCGGCGGTCACCGGTAGGTCGAGGTAGCTCACGAGAAGATCGCTTAGTTCCCTGGGGTGGCTGAGCGCGGCGCAATGACAGGCGGGTATCTCGTCGGGGACGGCGCCCAGGCGCTCTTGTGCCAGCCGCCGCATGAAGGCGGCGGGGAAGAACTGGTCGTCCTGGCAGAGGATGAACTTGGTGGGCACATCCGGCCACGCATCCAGCGGCCAGGGCGTGTCCCAGACCGCCGGGGATTCCCCGCGCCCGCCCCTTCGCAGAGCTTCCTCGGCCAGCGGGCGCGGTATTCCGTTGTAGAAGCTGATGAGCGGGTCGTCGTGGCCGGTCTTGCCGCCGTCAAGCCTGGCCTGCTCCTCGGCGGCCTGCCGGTAGCCGGTGTTGCTCCACCACTGGCCCGGGCTCTCTCCGGGGACCGGGATCATCCCGGCGAGCAGCACGAGCAGCCGCGCCGGGAGCTGGCTGGCCGCCAAGGTGGCGGTGAACGCGCCGTAGGACTGTCCCACGATCACCAGATCCTGCCGGCCGCCGGCCGCGTCGGCCACGGTGCCCGCGTAATCGTCCAGGCTCGCCGTGTCGTTGTCGCACGGCATGTCCGGCGCGATCGTGTGGTGCCCCCGGGCTCGCAACTCCGCCTCGGTCAGGTGCCAGTACCAGCCGGCGTCACCGGCGCCATGAATCAGCACGAAGGTCGCCATGGCTGCGGGCCTTTCCAGTCGGAACCGGGTGGGGACGCCGGGGCGCGGATCAGGGGGTTCGTGATCAGGCTAGACGACGGTGCTGACAGTTCCGGACCGCCGGCGGGCTAGGCGGTGGCGGCCGTGCGCGGCCGGAGCTGGCGGGGTGGTTCGAGCAGCGAGCGGCGCAGGTCCTGTTGCGCCCGTGTCGTGCCGCGTCGATGAGGCCGCCGGTGAGACTGCGTCCCCGGCCGCCCGCTGGGGATGGCCGGGGACGTGAGGCGCCACTGGGTCGTGGTTCAGAGGCGTTCGAACGGGATCTTCTCGCCGGCCTCGATGCCGATGGGCAGCCGGTTCTCGGCCGGCGGCAGCGGGCAGGTAGCAAGGTCGGTGTAGGCACACGGCAGGTTCACCGCGCGGTTGAAGTCGATCGTCACCTGGCCCTGGCGGCCGGGCGCATCGACCTGAACGGAACGGTTCGCCGCGTAGGTGGTCACGCCGGACGTCGCGTCGGTGAACAGGGCGAGCAGGCTGCCAGGCTGCTTGCCGTTGAACATGGTGAGGCGGAAAGCGCTGCCGTCGAGGGCGAACTCGACCTGCCCGGGGGAGGCGTAGACATGCCGCAGACCCTCGACGGCGGCGCCCACAGTGACGTTTCTGGGGGCCTCGAACGGGATGTAGCGGCCCGTCGCCACCCAGCGCGGGTCCGGGTCGTACGCGGGCACGCCGGCGAAGTTCGCCCGGAGCGGATGGTCGGGATGGCGCGGGCGCACGATGTCGTGCCCGCCGCGCTTGGCCACCTCGACCACAGCGTCGCCGAAGCCGGCGAAGAGGCTGTCGCGCTCGCCGATGACCCCGAAGCTGTAGCTGCCGCAGACCGCGGCACCGCCGATAGTCAGCTGCTCACCCTCGGCCAGCTGCACCGTGACGCCGGCGCCGGTGCTCGACCAGGTTCCCGGCGCATCGTCGAAGCGGGCCGGCTCAGCATTGAGCCAGTTCAGGCTGGTCACCGCGAGAAAGCCGTGCGGATCGGCGAGCTTCCTCTCGTGCTCAGCGTGCCACTGCTGCCACTCCTGGGCGAAGGCCGCCTGAGTGATCTCCTGAACGGTCATGTTCGCTCCTCCTGATCGCAGGCTTCCTCGTCGCGAGCTTATCTAGCAGCTGCGGGTCGGCTACCTGCGGCGTTCTTGCGGTGATCAATGCCATCAGGCATGCATGCGTAGCGGTATGCTTATTGTATGAGCGACACTACGATCCGCCTGGACAGCGCGGTGCGGGACAAGCTCCGTGCGCTCGCCGATGAAGAGCACGTCACCCTCGGGGACCTGCTCGGTCGGCTAGCCGAGCGTGAGCAGTATCAGCGTGAGATGCGCCGTGCTAACGACGTCATGCACCGGATGCAGCGCGAGGATCGCCCAGCATGGCATGAGTACCTGTCCGAGCTGCACACATTCGACGTTGGCACGGCCAGCGACGGGCTCACGGCAGCCGCGGTCGACTGGCCCGAATACAACGACGCAGCCGGAAGCGTACCGGGTGCCGTACCGAGCCGGTGACGTGCTGCTCGCTGACCTCAATCCGGTGGCGGGCCATGAGCAAGGCGGCCGACGTCCCGTGCTGGTACTCTCCGGACCTTCCTACAATGAGCTACATAACGAGCAGCTCATCGTGGCTGCGATCACCAGCCGGCAGCGTGGGCTGCCGTTCCATGTGCCTGTGGGCCCGGATTGCGGGCTGCGCACGCCAAGCTGGGTCCAGTCTGAATCGGTTCGAGCGATCTCGGTTCAGCGGGTGATCAGACAGCTAGGACGCACCGGTCCCGAGACGGTAGCCGAGGTACGAAACCGGATCATCAATTTCCTCCGCGACTGGTAGGCCGGCTCTTTGACACGGCCGCTAGCCGAGAGACCGTGGCGCGGGAGAACCGCAGCCAGAGGCAAGAACTGTCACAATACGATGTCGGGCTTGCCCGCGCCGCGCGCCGTGCAAAGAAATGGCACAGGCCTTTCGTGCCGCCGGCAGCCTTGACTGCGCGGGTGATGGTGCCCGTGGCAGCCCGAACTTCGCGGCGCATTCCCGGACACCGGCAGTACCCAGTACCTGGACACATGCGACTCATTTGACGGAATTTGCAAGCGGCTTCATCCTGGACCGGCCGCATTCCACGCTGGTGGGAGGACTGTGATGACTGGGCCGGCAGGGTTCGACACCATCGGGACGGGCAGGCTGCTGATGCGGCGCTGGCTGGAGTCCCACCGGGAGCCGTTCGCCGCTCTCAATGCCGACCCAGAGACTATGCGGTTCTTTCCCGGGACGCTCGACCGGGCTGGCAGTGACGCGTTTGTTGACCGGATCGAGTCGCGGTTTGACCAGCTGGGATACGGGCTGTGGGCGCTGGAGGTCCGCCAGAGCGGCGAGTTCATCGGCTTCACCGGGCTTAACCCGATGCCCGATGACGTGCCAGGTGCTGGCGGTGTTGAGGTCGGGTGGCGCCTTGCGAAGCATGCATGGCATCACGGCTATGCCACCGAGGCAGCCAAGGCTGCGCTTGGGGTGGCTTTCGACGGTGTCGGCCTGAAGGAGATCTGGTCCATGACCGCCGTGCTCAACGAGCCGTCCCAGGCCGTCATGCGGCGTCTGGGACTGACCGAAGTCGCCAGGTTCGATCATCCGGGAGTGCCCGAAGGCCATCCCGTGCGGCCACATGTGACCTACCACCTTGCGCGTCCACAGACATAACGGCCGCTGGCGCATCCAGTCTGACCGGGATAGTCACGGGATAAAGGGCGACACCGCACAGCATCGTCCGCGACATGTCGCTGGCAGGTGTCTGCCCGCCCGGCCGCCGCAGTGGCATCAACTGCTACATGGCGAAGGGCCATTCCTCCTCAGCCGGGCGCCTGGACGAACGCAATATCCGCACCGCCGACCCGAGCGATCATCAGGGTCTCTGTCACCAAGAAGCCTGGGCGGGCAGATGCTTCACCGCCAACTCAACATGTCCGCTGCGACTGCACCCCGGCAGGACGCTGATCCCGGAAGATGATGACGGCCTCCAGGCGCAGGCGCGAATTCCATGTGTGGACGCGGGCGGTGTTACGAGCCGAAACCCTTGCGGTATCGCCTAACCTAACGGCACTCCGGCAGTACGGCGATGTTGAGGGTCTGGCGGGTCGTTGAAAGCAGGAGGGCTGGAGGCGCCGGCCATCCGGCATGGTCTGCGGGAGGGCTTCGCCGAGCGCCTGGTCGTGCTGCTGGTCGATGGCCTGCGCCCCGACGCGCACCCGCACCATGACCCCACACCGCCGGGAGGGTCGGCCACCGCCGATCCCGTGACTGTCAGGAACTCCACCGGCATATGCCGCAAAGTAGGACCGATCCACCGGTAACCAACCCAGAGCCACCGAACCGTTACAAGATCTGTCCCCCAACGACACGAGCCACATCGGAACGGTTAATGGCCAGCCCGCCACCGGCGGTGCCGGGCCAGATGGACCCGTACTCAGAAGGGCCCGTATAGGGTCAGGTCCAGCACGATGGGCATCATGACGGTCAGCGTGCGGGCCGACTGCGTGACCGGGCCGGTGAACTCCACCGTGTAATGATCGGAAGGCGTGAGCATCTCCTTGGTGAGCCCGGCCCAGGTCTTGCGCACCCGCGCGAACACGGCGCCCCTTGTGCCGGTGACGGAGAAGTGCTTGAGCGCCAGGTCGCCGGTCACCTTGCCCACGGTCTGGTCCTGATCGCCGAGCAGGGTGTAGGTGCGCCTGGTGGCTCCGGTGCGGATCCGGCCGATCAGCTCGCCCCCGGGACCCTGGAGCTCGGTGATCCATTCGCTGCTCTGCTTGATCAAGAACCCGACCGGCTCGCCGGCGGCCGTGGTGACCGCTAACGCGCGGGTGTCGGGCAGCGACTTGCTGAGCAGCTTCAGCCGGGTATGGCTTTCGGTCTCGGTGACGGTCGCCAGCAGCTGCCGGTCAGCGTTGAAGATCTCGTAGTTCGCGCGGTCGGGCAGCAGCCTTCGTGGCTGCTGAATGCGCAGCGCCTGGAAGTCAAAGGGGTCTTCCACACCGCTGAGTATGCAGCATTCGCGCCTGTCATAGCGATGGACAGCCTGCCGGGGCACCAGTTCGCTAGGGCGCGTCGCTGCTGAAAGCCGCATCGAAGGATGACTGCGGGGGATCGAAGTCGAACCGGCGCAGGTAGGTGAGCGCCTCTGCGGCCCCGGCCAGGCGATCCATCCCCGCATCCTCCCACTCGACCGAGATCGGCCCGCGGTAACCGATCGCGTTCAGCATGCGGAAGATATCCTCCCAGCGGATGTCCCCGCGGCCCGCGGACACGAAGTCCCAGCCGCGCCGTGGGTCCCCCCATGGCAGGTGGGAGCCGAGGCGGCCGTTGCGCCCGTCGAGCCGCTTGCGGGCCTCCTTGCAGTCCACGTGGTAGATGCGGTCCGGGTACGCGGCCAGGAAGGCCACCGGGTCGAGGTCCTGCCACACGAAATGGCTCGGGTCGAAGTTCAGTCCGAACGCAGGACGGTGGGCCACCGCTTCCAGCGCACGCTGGGTGGTCCAGAAGTCGTAGGCGATCTCGCTGGGGTGGACCTCGTGCGCGAAGCGCACCCCTTCGGCGTCGAAGACATCCAGGATCGGGTTCCAGCGTCCGGCGAAGTCCGCGTAGCCCTGCTCGACCATGGCCGCTGGCACCGGCGGGAACATGGCCACGGTGTGCCAGATCGACGACCCGGTGAACCCCACCACCGTGTCCACCCCGAACGCGGCGGCGGCGCGTGCGGTGTCCGCCATCTCGGTGGCCGCCCGCCGCCTGACCCCCTCGGGCTCGCCGTCACCCCAGATGCGGGCGGGCAGGATGCCGCGGTGCCGTTCGTCGATCGGGTGGTCGCACACGGCCTGGCCGACAAGATGGTTGGAGATGGCCCAGCACCGCAGGTCGTACTTCGCGAGCAGCGCGCGCTGCCCGGACAGGTAGCCGTCCTCGCCCAGCGCGCGGCTGACATCGAAGTGATCTCCCCAGCAGGCCAGTTCGAGGCCGTCGTAACCCCACCCGCGGGCTAGCCGGCACACCTCTTCCAGGGGAAGGTCGGCCCACTGGCCGGTGAACAAAGTAAAGGATCGAGACATCAGCGGCTCCCTGTCGTTCGGAAAATAAATCAGCTGGCGGGCGCGGAGACCGGGGTCCACCTGGAGTCATCCGCCGCGCTGCGCTCTACGGCGGAAAGGACCCGCTGCACCTGCAGGCCGTCGGCGAACGACGGCTGCGGGTTGGTTCCCCCGGCGATCGCGATGACCAGATCACGGACCTGATGGGTAAACGTGTGCTCCCAGCCGAGCACGTGACCGGGCGGCCACCAGCCGGACAGGTACGGGTGGCCGGGCTCGGTCACCAGTATGCGCCGGAAGCCGGCGAGCGTCGCGTCTTCGGTGTGGTCGTGAAACTGCAACTCGTTCAGCCGTTCCAGGTCGAACGCGAGGCTGCCGCGGTCGCCGTTGAGTTCCATCCGCAGCGCGTTCTTGCGGCCGGCCGCGAAGCGGGTCGCCTCGAACGAGCCCAGCGCCCCCGAACTCAGCCGGGCGGTGAACAGGGCTGCGTCGTCCACCGTCACCGGCCCGGAGCGCGGCTCGTCACCGGCCGCGCCGGGCACCGGGCGCTCGCCGACGAAGGTGGCGGTGGCCCCCGATACGCCCACGATCAGCTGCCCGGTCAGGTACTGGGCCAGGTCCACAATGTGGGCGCCCAGATCACCCAGCGCCCCCGAGCCCGCGCGTTCCCGCCGCAGCCGCCAGGTCAGCGGGAACGACGGGTCGGCCAGCCAGTCCTGGAGGTAGCTGGCGCGGACATGACGGACAGTGCCGATCCGGCCGCCGGCGACCAGTTGCCGGGCCAGGGCGAGCGCCGGGACGCGGCGGTAGTTGAAGCCGACCATCGAGCGGATCCCGCGCGCGGCGGCCCGCGTGGCCGCCTCCGCCATGGCCTCGGCCTCGGCCACCGTGTTGGCGAGCGGTTTCTCGCAGAGCACGTGCCGGCCGGCGTCGAGGGCGGCGATGGCGATCTCGGCGTGCAGGTCGCCTGGCGTGCACACATCGACAAGCTGCACGTCGTCGCGGCCGATGAGGGCGTGCCAGTCGGTCTCCGCCGCCATCCAGCCGTAGCGGTCGGCCGCGGCGCGCACCGCCGCGGCGTCCCGGCCGCACAGCGCCGCCATCCTGGGCGTGAGCGGCAGGTCGAACGCGCGAGCCGCGGTGCGCCACGCCTGCGAGTGGGCCGCGCCCATGAATGCGTACCCGACCATGCCCACACCCAGGGCCGGCTGCGCCGCGACCTGATCCACGTTCCCTCCAGCCGATCGTTCAGGCCATGGTGCGGGCCCGCGGATCCCAGTCTGCCTCCAGCGCGGCCGGGGCGGTGAAGGTGGTCCGCACCGGTTCGAACGTGCCGGCGCGGATGGAGCGCTCGATGGCTTCCATGATCTCCAGGACATGCAGCGCGATCTCGCCGGACGCACGATGCGAGGCCCCGCTGCGCAAAGCGCGGGCCATATCGAGAACGCCGAGACCACGTCCAGCCGTGGTCCCGGCCGCCGGTACCGATGTCCAGTCGTCGGCTCCGGTGGCGCGAACGCGGACCTCGCCGTCGAAGCGATTGGGGTCGGGCAGGGCGAGCGTCGCCTCGGTGCCGGTGATCTCGATGAAGCCGTGCCGCCGCAGCGGCGAATCCCAGCTCAGCACGAGCGAGGCGGCCCGGCTTCCCGCGTAGCCGATCAGGGCGGCGACATGGGTGGAAACGTCGACATCGACCGCGGTTCCGGCCCGCGGCCCGCTGTCGATGACCCGGCGGTCGCGATCGCGGCGGCCGACGGCCGCGATATGCTCAGCCGGGCCGAACACCGTGGCCAGCGTCGACAGGTAGTACGGCCCCATATCGAAAAGCGGGCCCGCACCGCGCCGGAAGAGGAACTGGGGGTCCGGATGCCAGCGTTCTGGTCCCGGGTCCTGCATCAGCGCCAGCGCGGTCTGCGGCACGCCGATGGCCCCCGCCTCGATGAGCCCCCGCGCGGTCTGCAGCCCGGCGCCCAGGACGGTATCGGGGGCGCAGCCGACGCGTACGCCGGCCTCATCGGCCTCGGCGAGCAGGCAGCGCCCCGAGGCGGTGTCGAGGGCGAGGGGCTTCTCGATCCAGACGCTCTTGCCCGCGGCTATCGCGGCCGCGGCCGTCTCGGTATGCGCGGCGGGAACGGTGAGGTTGACGACGAGTTCCACGCCTGGGTGCTCAAGCGCCTGGGTCGTGCTGCCCGCCGCGGGCACGCCGTACTTGGCGGCCTGTGCCTTGGCCCGTTCGATGTCGAGGTCCGCGCAGAACAGCACCCGCAGGTCGGGGAACGACGTCAGGTTGCGCAGGTACTCGTTGCTGATGGTGCCGCAGCCAACAACGGCCACGCCGACTGGCCCGCCCACGGCCGTCATCACCCGCCGCTGTGCGGCTGGGCCGGCTGGGCCAGGCCGCGAGCGGCCAGCCAGGCCAGGCTCTCCCCGACGGCCGCCATCATGTCGGTCTCGCAATGGTCCAGTTCCACGACATGCCACTCGGCCGACGAGCCCGCGGCCAGGATCTCGGCGACCGGCATGCGCCCGGCACCGACCGCGGTCATCGGGTCGTCCTTGGTCACCGGGCCGTCCTTCACGTGCAGGTAACGCACGCGATCGCCCAGTCGGCCCAGCAATGCGGGGACGTCCTGACCGCCGACCGCGGCCCAGTAGGTGTCGACTTCGAGCAGCACCCCGTCATCCAGCGCGTCGGCGAGCACCTCGAGTGCGGGCCGGCCGTCCACGATCGAGGCGAGCTCGAATTCGTGGTTGTGATAGCCGAGGCGCAGGTCCTCGTCGGCGGTCCGGGCCGCGATTTCGTTCAGCTCAATCGCCAGTGCCTGAACGCTCGCGCGGTCGGCGAACCTGGCGGGCGGCATGTGCGGGACGATGACGGTGCCCGCGCCGAGCGTCTTGGCCGCCCGCAGCACCGCCGCGGCCCGCTCGCCGGACGGCGTCGCGTGGATGCTGCATGTGATCAGCCCGGCGGCGTCAAGGTCGGCGCGCAGCCCGGCCGGGTCGTTGAGCGCCTGGAACGCTTCCACTGCCCCGTAACCGAAACCGGCGATCCGCGCCAGGACGCCCTTCCGGTCGGCCGTCATCTGCTCACGGACCGTGTACAGCTGCAGGGCGGGTGGGTTGGTGGTAGTCACGCTTCCTCGGATTCCTCGCCCAGACGGGCTGGCCGACCGTCGTTAAGTTTTCGAAAACTATTCGCCTATACACAGGCTAAATTGGCCGTGGCGCTCTGGTCAAGAGCTCGGAATCGCTTACGATTGGTCACGTGACAGGACCGGTTGGCAACGGTCCGGGTCCCGTGAAACTTTCGAAAAGGAGTCGTCGTGGCGACCGACGCCCGCCGCAACACCCTGGTCGGCATCGCCGCCGAGGCCGGGGTGTCGGTCTCGGCCGTGTCCAAGGTCCTCAACGGGCGGACGGACGTCGCCGCGGACACCCGCGCGCGCATCGCCGGGCTGCTGCGGCGGCACGGATACCACGTCGCGTCACGGCTTGGTTTCGGGGTCGTGGATCTGCTCATCGGGCACCTGCACAGCCCCTGGGCGGAGGAGCTGATACGGGGGACCGTCGAGGCGGCCGTCGAGGCCGAGGCCAGTGTGATCGTGACCATCGTGGATTCGGCCGGTGAGTTCACCCGCTGGCTTGACCGGGCGGCGGCCCGGGGCACCGGCGGCGCGCTCTGCGTCCTGCACCTGCCGCGCAGCCATGAGCTGCAGCGGCTGGCCGCGGCGCAGATCCCGCTGATCGTGATCGACCCGCCTGAGGAGCCCGGCGAAGGCATCCGGTCGGTCGGAACGACCAACTGGCAGGGCGGCATGACGGCGGCGCGCCATCTCGTCGAACTTGGTCACCGCCGTATCGGCGTCATCGGCGGCCCGGAGGACCTGTGGTCGAGCCGGGCCCGGCTGGCCGGTTACCGCGCTGCGCTCCTAGCGGCCGGGCTGCCCGTGGACGAGGCGCTGGTCCGCCGCGACGAGTTCACGGTGTCGGGGGGCAAGATGCAGGCCCGGCAGTTGCTGGCCCTGGGCGAGCCGCCCACCGCGATCGTCGCCGGGAACGACAACCAGGCGTTCGGCGTGCTCCAGGCGCTCGGCGAGCGCGGGCTGCGTGCGCCGGACGACATGAGCGTGATCGGTTTCGACGATGTCCCCGTGGCGACGTGGGCGACACCGGCCCTGACGACGGTCCGCCAGCCGCTCGCGGCCATGGCGGCGACCGCCTTCCGCATGCTGCGGTCGGACGCCACGGCCGGCGCCGCGGAGCCGCACCATATCGAACTGGCCACCACGCTGGTGATCCGGGACAGCACTGGCCCCCCGCGCGGGTGAGCCGGATGCGGATGGTGTGGAGCGTGGGCGGACACTGGATTCATGCGTTACCTGAGCATTGACACCCGGTTCGGCCGCTGACGTGACGATTCACCCGGCCCGGCTCAGCTGACCTGCCGGATGTCGAACTTGGTGATGACTCCGTGATCGACGGTGTAGTTGCCCTGATAGGTATTGACCGCCCCATTCGTCTGCAAGGCGGCGATGCGGGCCGTTACCACGCCGCCGGACACCGACAATATGGTCAGCTTGTCCCGCTCGGTCGTGCCGAAGCCGCGGATGAAGCCCGCGTACGTCGATCCGCTGTTCTTCCCGCCGAGCCGCCATGCCCTGGCGTAGTCATGGTTATTGATCGCCGAGATGTACATCCGGACGGTGGTGGCTGGGGTGGCAGCCGGGATGACAGCCTGCGCCGCGACCCGCGGCGGCGCGGGATGCGGGCCGGAGCCGTGACGAAGCAGTGCGAACGCGCCACCGGCGAGCACGAGCACCGCGATGCACGCCGCGGCGATGGCCAGGCGCTTGCGTGATGGCCGTTTCGCGGGCAGGTAGTCGAACGGGGGTTCGGGCGACGGCCTGGTGAATCCTGGGACCACGCCGGGCAACTCCGCGACAGTGGCACTTCTCGGCGTCGTGTCCCGCCCGGCCGGCCGTCCGGTGGCTCCGCCTGCCGTGTCGGCGGCCCGGAGCCCGCAGGCCCCCTGTAGCGACGAGGCGAAGTCAAGGCACCTGTCGTACCGGTCGTCCGGGGACTTGGCCAGCGCCTTGGCCATGACGTGGTCGACGGCGGGCGGCAGGTCGGGACGCCGGCTGGTCAGGAGCGGCGGGGGTGCCGACAACTGGGCCCACAAGACCGCCATGCTCTGATCTCGTTTGAATGGCGGCACCCCAGCGAGCATCTCGAACGCGGCGCAGGCCAGCGCATAGACGTCGGTGCGCCCATCCACCGGGCGCCCCTCGACCTGCTCGGGGGCCAGGTAGTCCAGGGTGCCGACCAACTGCCCGGTGCTCGTAAGGCTGGAAGTGGAGTCGGACTGCTTGCTGACCCCGAAGTCAGACAGGTAAACATGATCAGCCGTGCCGCGTTTGGCCACATCGCTGATCAGCATGTTGGCCGGCTTGACGTCGCGGTGCACCAGCCCGCAGGCATGCGCCGCGTCCAGCGCGGACGCCACCTGCGCGACGATGCCGGTGGCGCGGGCCGCCGGCAGCGTGCCCTCCCGGTCGAGCAGGCTGCGCACGTCCTGCCCGCTGACGAAACGCATCGCGATAAAGAGGACCCCTTCAGCCTCGCCTGCCTCGAAGATCGGGATGATGTTCGGATGGTCGACGGCTGCGGCGGCCCGCGATTCCCTGATGAACCGCTGCCGGAAGACCTGGTCAAGAGCGAGGTCAGGGGCCAGGATCTTCAGGGCCACCCACCGGTCGAGCCGGATGTCACGGGCGCGGTAGACGACCGCCATTCCGCCGCGGCCGATCTGCTCGACTATCCGGTAACTAGCTACCTGCGAGCCGGGACCGAAATTGCCGAACGCCGAACGAAACTCCTCACCCACCATGCCTCCAGCGTTCGCCCCGGCACCCGTCGGCAACCCAGCGGGCACGCAACAGGAAAACTATGTCAGAGCCATCCAAGCCGGGTCGCTGATCGGCTGCGGGACGGGCGTGCGGTCCGGGCAGTGCGGATCAGGCACTGCGGATCAAGCAGTGCGGATCAAGCAGTGCGGATCAAGCAGTGCGGATCAAGCAGTGCCGATCAGGCAGTGCGGATCAGGCAGCGCCGGAAGCCGGGTGACCGGGACACGGATGCCGGGTGACCGGCACAAGGTCGCGGGCCGTCCTCCTAGACTGTCCCGTGCCGCCCGGGCACGGTCTGTCCACGAGGAACTGAGGCACGGCATGGCTGGCTCGAACCCGGCTCCGTCGGCGTGGGCACCGCTGCGCATCACAGCATTCCGGGAGCTGTGGCTCGCCGCTCTGGTCAGCAACGTGGGCACCTGGATGCAGACGGTCGGTGCCCAGTGGCTGCTGGTTCATCAGGCGCACGCGGCGATCCTGGTGCCGCTGGTGCAGACCGCGGGCATGCTTCCTTACGTCCTGTTCGGCCTTGTGGGCGGGGTGCTCGCGGACACGTTCGACCGGCGGCGGCTGCTCATCGCGGTGCAGGGCGGCATGGTCGTGGCTGGCGCGGCGCTGACCGTCCTGACGGCCGTGCACCAGATGCCGCCCGCGCTCCTGCTGATGTTCACGTTCGTGCTCGGCTCCGGGTTGGTCCTGACCGTGCCCGCCTACCAGTCGCTCGTGCCCGACCTCGTCCCCCGCGCGCAGGTGCGGGCCGCATCGACGCTGACCTCGATCAGCGTCAACCTGGCGCGGGCCGTTGGCCCGGCCGTCGCCGGACTGCTGATCGCCCGGACCGGGGTGGCCGCGGTGTTCGCGATCAACACGGCGACGTTCCTGTTTTACGCGGTTGTGGTGATGGCGTGGCATCCGCAGCCGGGAGCCTCTCCGGAATATGCGGAGCGTTTCGTCTCCGCGCTGCGGGCCGGGGGCCGATATGTGCGCAATGCGCCGGTGGTGCGGCGGGTCCTGCTGCGGGCGGCTCTCTTCCTGGTACCAGGCAGCTCGCTATGGGCGCTGCTCGCCCTGATCGCCAGCCGCCGGCTCGGACTGGGGCCGGGCGGCTACGGCCTGCTGCTGGGCGCATTGGGAGCCGGCGCCGTCGGCGGCGCGTTCGTCCTGCCGCAGGCGCGGGCCAGGCTCTCAAGCAATGCCCTGATCACTGCCGCGAGCGTTGTCTACGCGGCGGCACTGGTGGCGGTGGCGCTGCTCCGCAACGTTGTGGTGACCCTCGTCGTGCTGCTCCCCGCGGGCATGGCCTGGATCGCCGTGCTGGCGAGCCTCAATGCGGCGCTCCAGCTCTTCCTGCCCGCGTGGGTCCGGGCGCGCGGTCTTTCTGTTTACCAGATGGTCCTCTTCGGCGCGCAGGCAGCAGGAGCCGCGGGATGGGGTGTCGTCGCCGGAGCTGCCGGGCTGGTGCCGGCCTTCCTGGCCGCCGCGGCCACGATGGCCGCAGGCGCGGCAACCATCCGGTTCTGGCCATTCCTCGATACCGAGGACATGGACCGCCGCCCGGTCGCATACTGGCCCGAGCCTCAGCTGGTCGTGGACGCCGATCCGCGGAGCGGGCCCGTCGTGGTGCAGACCACCTACACGGTGTCGGCCGAAAACGAGCAGCCTTTCCTGCAGGCCATGGCGCAGGTACGCCGGTCCAGGCTGCGAACCGGCGCTACCAGGTGGGGCCTTTTCCGGGACGGCGAGAACCCGCGGGTGTTCGTGGAGTTGTTCGTGGTCCCGTCCTGGGATGAGCACCTGCGGCAGCACAGGGACCGCCTGACAGGGACGGACCGCCAATACGAGGACGCGGCCAAGGCGCTGTCCGACCCGCCGGCCCGGGCCGCTCACTTCCTCGCCGCCGACGTCCCGGGCCGTGCCCCTTAAATCTTCGCGGCGCGGATCGGCTCGCCCGGACGGCAACCCGCGTCGGGCCCGGAGGAGCCTGAGGCCCACCGAGCTAGGCGGTCGCTGATCACCAGGGTGCTGGCGGATCAGGGCCTGAAAGACCACCAGCGGTGGGCATCGTTTGCGTATGACCGCCGCCTGGGGTAGCCCTAGCGCATGGACAATTCCGGGCAGGGACCAGTAATGCCAGCCGAGGGAACCACGCAAGCGCTGCCCGGGGAGGTTGCCGAGCTGGTCGGGGAGCTGAGCGAGACAGCGAGCCCGTCACGCCGCCGCAAGCTCACGGGGGCAGTCACCCGGCTCGCGCGCCGCAGCGGGCGGGCCACCAGGTACGGAGTGCTGTCTGGCGGCCGGTGGCTGACGGCCCAGGTGCTCGCGATGGCGCCCCGGCTGCCGGTGCGGGACCAGCAGACGCTCCGCGCCCAGTTTCCGGGGCTCAGTCCCGAGGAGCTTGCCGACATGCTGATACAGGGCTCGACCCGCGCTTCAGCCGCCATCGGTGCTGCGGCCGGCGCGGCCATGGTGCTGCCGCTGCCCGCCGCGCCCGTGGAGGTGGCGGTCGAGACCCTGGCCCTCGTCGGCATCGAGATCAAGCTGGTGGCCGAACTGCACGAGGTGTACGGCATGCGCGCGTCCGGTTCGGCAACCGAGCGCATGCTGTCGTACGTGACGGCCTGGGCGCACCGGCGCGGCGTTTCCTTCGTGCCCGGCGGGCTGGCCCTGGCGGTCGGCTCGCCACTGCGCAGGCGGCTCCAGCGCCGGCTCATGGCCCGGGCCGGGCGCAGCGCTTTCTCATTCGGGCCGCTGTTCACCGGCGCGGTCGTGGGCGCCGCGCTCAACCGTCGTGAGACCAGCCGCCTCGGCAGCGACGTGCGTGATGACCTCCGGCAGCGTTCGCCCTACGCGACGCACTGGCCTGGCTGAGCAGGCCGGCCGCGGAACGTTGTGATAGGCCTGAGTCATGGCTGCGCCGCGCGTGCTTTTCATTGGCGGCACGGGCGTGATCAGCGCAGCGTGCGCCCGGCAGGCAGTCGAGGCCGGCTTTGACCTGTCCGTGATGAAAAGCTCCGCCACGATCAGCAACAGTGCCGCAGTCGCAGGACTGACGCCGTCCGGGCCGGGCGCTCAAGGCGCCTGGCGCGGCAACGCGTGAGACGATACCGCGACATCCAACCCCGAAGGTGGCGCGAACATGTGGAACTGGCTTGAGCGCCGCGAGTTGCAGCGTCTGTCCCGCCACATGGGCGACCAGGATCCCGGGCGGCTCCCGCGGCCCGACCTGCCGGCCGGCAGCGACCTGCTGCCGCAGATCAAGCACATCGTGGTGCTGATGATGGAGAACCACTCATACGACAACTACCTCGGCATGCTGGCAGGCCGGGGCGAGGGATTCCCGCTCGGCCCGGACGGGGAACCGGATGTGTCTAATCCAGGTGCCGACGGGGAATCTGTTCGGGCGCATCACCTGGCCTCCACGGTCCAGCAGCCCGAGGTGCCGTCACAAAGCTGGCATGCGAGCCATCTCCAGTGGGGTGAGGGCAAGTGCGACGGGTTCGTGAGCAGCACCCAGGCTCCGCTGCCGGGCAAGGACGCCACCGTTGGCATGGGCTACTGGTCCGACCGCGACCTGCCGTTCTACTACGGCCTGGCCAGAGCATTCCGCTCGCGGACCACTGGTTCAGCTCGTGCCTGGGGCCCACGTTCCCCAACCGCCGGTTCCTGATCGCCGGGACCGCCCACGGGCTGATCGACGACCTGGCCTTCGACCTGGCCGACTATCCGCCGACCGGGACCATCTTCGACCTGCTGACCAGGTATGGCATCTCGTGGACCAACTACCACCCGGTGGCCGGGGACCGGCCCACGCTCACGGGCCGGTACGCGCTCAGGGGCGTCCTGCGGCATCGGCGCCGGATGGCCCGGCGCCGGCTGATGTCCCTGGGCAGGTGGCTCCCGCCACTACAGCGCGCGATGCACAAAGACATGCAGTTCACCGCCGACATCTTCCCACTCGACGTGGCCCGGTTCCTGCTGCATGTCCGCGGCACGGACCAGTTCTTCGCCGACGCCGACAACGGAACGCTGCCCGCGTTCAGCATTGTCGATCCTGACTTCAACGCCTTCTCAGAAGAGAACCCGCAGGACATCCGGAAAGGCGAGAGCTTCGCGGCGGAGGTGATCAACCGGGTCATGCACGGCAAGGGGTGGCCGCACACCATGCTGATCTGGGTGTACGACGAGCACGGTGGCTACTACGACCACGTCCCGCCGCCGGCCGCGGTCCCGCCCGACGGCGTCGAGGGCCGCAGCATGCTGACCAGGCGGTCGTGACTACGAGCATGCATGCTGCCGTTCTTCCGCGATTACGTCGCCAACGTCGAGAAGCTTGATGCCGGGCCGCGCCGCTATGACCAGTACGGGTTCCGCGTCCCCGCGGTGATCGTGTCGCCTTATGCACGGCCCGATTACGTGTGCACCCAGGTGCTCGATCACACTTCTGTGCTCAAGCTGGTCGAACAGAAGTGGAACCTGCCGCCGCTGACCGCCAGGGACGCCGCAGCGGCCAGGCCGCTCGACGCGCTGGATCTAGCCGGCCCGCCAGCCTTCCTGAAGCCGCCATCGCTGCCCGAGCCCAGCCTGCCGTGGGGCTCCTGGTGACCTCGCCGACCAGCAGTCAGCTGCCGCCGACGCCCTGCGCGGCGGTCCGAGTGCGCCGCTGATTACCGAGAGGACAGAACCTCGGCGATCTTCGCGGCGGCACCGGACGGATCCTCGGTGTCGTGTAGGAGTTCCCCCCAGGACCAGCGGTAATACCAGCGAAGGCGGCCGCTGCCGTCCGTGCCGGGGGTGCAGTCGATGCTCTCCGCGAGCATTGATGCGCCTGGAGTGAAGATGTGCAGCGCGGCCGGGTATGTGGTTTTTACGGTTGCGTGCAGACCCCTGGTATCTAGCGCGGTCGCGAGCCGGTGCAAATGGTAACTACGTGCATGATCCCGCCTGCCGTTCAGCATGTCCCCTGCCCTTAGCGTCGGTCGGCACATTGTCCCGGCGCACTGGTCGGGTTTGTCAAGCCTGGCGCGGCCGGTAGCCCCCATATCCGTCCGGGCCGTATGGGTCCGTGCCGTACCCGTCGGGGTATCCGACACCGTTGTGGGCGCCGTCCGGGTCACCGGCCGGCTCAGGGTAACCAGTCGGCTGCGGATAACCAGCCTGATAGCTGGCGTCCGCGGAGGGGAGCCCGGCAGCGTAACCGGCGGCGTCGGGGTAGCCAGACCCGCCTGTGTAGAGATACTGGCTGGCCGGGTCGGTCGGGAAATCGGCCGCGGCCGGCGGCGGCGCCGAGTGCCAGCCATCGCTATGGCCCGGCAGGCCCGCCATGGCAGGGTCAGATCCCGCAGGCTGCCTGATTGGCGGCTCCGGGTAGCCTCCGCTGGCAGCAGGTGGGTAGCCCCCGTAGCCGACGTCGGCCCGCGTCCGGTCCTGGGGGTATCCGGCAGCGGGATCGCCCGTGTGGGCGGTTGGGGCGCTGTCCACGTAGCTTCCGTAGGGATTCCCGGCAGGCGCGCGCGACGGCGCCGATGGCGCGGCCGGACGGGGCGCCCGCGGCGCCGCCGGACGGGGCGCCGGTCGCTGCTCGCTCGGCCATGCAGCCGGGTAGGCGGCCTGCGGATTGGTGTGCTCACCGTCGCTGGCCTGGTAACCCTGCGCGCCGCTGCCGTTGCTGTATCCAGCGTTGGGGTAACCGCCGTTGGGGTAACCGCCGTTGTTGTAACCGCCGTTGGCATAGCCACCGGACGGGTAGCCACCGGACGGATGGCCACCGGACGGATGGCCACCGGACGGATGGCCACCGGTGGGGTAGTCGCCGGTGGGGTAGTCGCCGGTGCTGCCGCGCGGGCGGTCCCGGCCGCCACTCCGGTAGGACCTGCTGTCCTGGGCCGGTGCTCCTTGCCGGGAGAAGGAGGGGCTGGTCAGCGGATCGTCATCGCGAGGGGCCGGCTCAGGCCGCCGCGCCGCGGGCGCATTCGCCAGGCTGGTAAGCATCGCCAGGCTGGGCTCACCAGCTTCCCGCGGCAATGAAGGCGCCGGGGCTGGGGCAGGCCGCTGGCGGCCTCTGACCGGGAGGGCCTCGGTGGCGGCCTCCTGCTGCCTGTCCCGGCGTCGTGGCGCGACGGACGCCCGGTCCGGCGTGGGCTTGGCCTGCGCGGGCGCGGGTGGTGCAGGTGGCGGTGGGGCCGGGCGGGATGGCTTCGCGGCGGTGGGCCGTGCCTGTGCGGGCTTTGCCTGGGGCGGGGTGGACGGCGCGGGAGCTGCCTTGGCTGCGACCGGCTGCGCGGCGCGGGCCGTGGTGGCCAGCGGCTTGTCGGCGGACAGCTCCGCCCAGTACTGCTCGTCGGACAGCTTGTCCCATTCGGTGCTGGGCCAGTCGTCATCGTCCCCGCGCTTGCTGCGCGACTGCTTGGACCGGCTCTTGGCTGGGGTATGGGGCTTGGCTGCCTTGCGGGACGTCTCGGGGGGGATGTTCCCGCGGATCCGCGGGAACACGTCCGAGTCGGTGAGCGCCGGGTCGTCATCGCGCTCGGGGGTGAAATCATGTTCATCGGGCAGGGACTGATCGTCGTCCATCACCGCGGAGGGCCCGGTGTCGTAGAGCTGCCCACCTGGACCGGTGCCGTATTGCGCCGTGTCGTATCCGGCGTTGTCGTAGCCGCCTGTGTCGTATCCATTCGGCTGGCGGCGGGCACCCGGCCCGCGGGCCGGCGGCGCGGCCGGAGGCGTCCTGCTGGTCCTGGGAGCCGGGTAATCTGCCGCGGCCGGGGCGTCTGCGTACCGTCCTGCCGGGCGGGCAGGATAACCGCGGTCACCGCCTTGATCGCGCTGGCCGCGCCCGGGACGCCGGTCGGCATACGCCGACTCGGCACTGTCGTAGCCGCGCTGCCGGTCGTCTGGCCGCCGTGACGGCTCAGGGTGCCCGGGGCGCCGTGGCGCCCTCAGTTCCTCGGCGGGTCTGCGCTCCCGGGCGGAACTGCGCCAGTGCCCGTCCCGGCCCGCGGAGCGGACCCGGTCGCGGACGGTCCACCGGCCGCCAGGCTCGTCCTGATCATCGTCCTGCCCGCGCCGAAAAGTGAGAAATGCGGCGACCAGGATCACGAGGATCACGGCGACGATGCCGACCAGGAGCAGAGTCATCGCACCACCCAACTAGCCATGGCCACGTGGGCGGCGCCAGCGAGGCACACGCGGCCATGGCGCGGGCCTTCCCCTGTGTCGCTAGCGCCCTTGAATCCATCCAGGGCTGAGCTACTTGATCCGTTAGTCTGGCGGACCGGTATGGATGCTGTCATGCGTTTAGAGAATTTTTTGCCGAATCCGTTTACACGCCGTGACAGGCCGATTACGGGTTGGCTGTCGCGAGGAGCGTGCCGCGCGCGATCGCTGCCTGTGCGATCGCAGTCCATGCAGATTTCGCACTGGTCCCGCCGGGCAGCTGCAGCCCGCCGCCAAGTGCGTAAACCGTGAACCGGTATTTGTGCGAACTATTGTGCGGGCATGGGGGATCATAACCCACAGTTCCCTTGCTGTTGCCAGCCTGGCGCGCGCCCGGCGGCAGCTGCCCGTCCAGAATTCCGGTCGTCTGCGGGCCGATATCGAACACGATCCAGTAGATATAGGGAGTGATAGGAGCTGCGGAATCGTCTACGACAAGAGCGAGCGATTTTGTACCCTGCGGAGCGCCGGACCAGTTAATGGCCGGGCTGATCCCGGCGCCATGACAGGTGTATCTCGGCGCTATCACGCCGCGGCTGAACACCTGGCTGCTCACGGTCATCACGAGCGGGACGCCTTCCTGGACCGTCTTGGGCCCGCCCACCAGCCCGCACCCGCAGGCCAGGCTGGCCGTGGCCACCGCCGTCGCGGCAGCCCTTCCGGGTCGGCCGAGCGCTCCTGCCAACCGGCCCACGTGTTTCACCCTTCGTCTGTCGCTCGACGCTTCCTCGCTGGCCGATCGTACGCGGCTGGGACGCCGGCCGGCGCCGCGAATCCAAACGTCCCGCGCCCCGCGAGTCATCGCGGGCGATGTGCTGAGCGCCAGGATCGGGCGCATAGCCGACGCGAATGCAGAAAGAACGCACCGCGCCATGTCCGGGGCTGCAGAGCCGGCCGTCCGCACTTGTCACTGGCCTGCGGCCGAATCGGCAGAAGGCGCCGGCCGAGATGTCCCTGCTGCGCGACAGGCCGCGGCGGGCGGCGAAGTGAAGCAGCACCCGAGCGATCCGTGGCCCGGCCAAACGCGGAGCACGCCAGCATCACGGAACGTGATCGGCCGCCGGATCGGGCCGCCCGGTCAGCGGCCGCCTTTCGGCCCGGGTCGCGCAGGTCATACAACGCGCCAGGGCGCGTCAAAGAGCGTGGTCTGTCCGTAGAGCCTTCTTTGGCGCAAAGGCCCATGACCGATCGCTAGTCGGGTTGCCTGGAGTTGCCGAACATGATCTCGTCCCAGGAGGGCACGGAAGACCGCCTGGACCGCCCGCCGGCCGCCTTCCTGACCGGTCGCTCCCGGGCCCGGGCGTGCCTGAGCTTCCCGGCTGCCCGGGCGTGCCCGAGCTTCCCGGCTGCCCGGGCGTGCCTGAGCCTCCCGGCCGTCGGCGCGTGCCTGGGCTTCTCGGCTTGCCGAGCGCGGCGGCGCTTCCATGCTGCCCGCGGCTGCCTGCGCCGCGGCGTGGGCGTGGCGGCGCTCCTGCTCCGGTTCCGGCTGAGCGTGTGAGCCGGGGCCCGCGACCACTGTCGGCGGCCCGAGCGGGGCCAGCCTCGTGGCGATGGGCGTGACCGTGGCCCGGGGCGCCGCGCTGGGGGCGCGCAGCGGCGGTGGCAGGTCGGCCTCGGGAAGTGACAACCGGGCGGCGTCGTCATCGGCGGGCGTGACATGCCTGCGCCGTGGGTCGAAGACCCACTCGGCCATGTGTGGTCGGCCGCCCGCGGTGAACATGAGCTGCACCTCCCAATTTCCATCCGCCCGCTTCCGCGAGTCCCACAGCGCATCCTCCGGGGTCGACCCGAATGTGACGAGGCGCTCGGCGACGATGTCGCCGAGCCTCGGCCCAGGCCCGGAGTCTCCTGGCTGGCGGATCGTTGCTCGTTGCGCCTCCTGCGCGCGGTACGCCCGTTCCGCGAGCACCGGGCCTTCGAACCGGCGCACGCGCTCGATCGGCACGCCGGCGGCGTCCGCGATCTCGTCCGCAGTCTCTCCGGCACGGATCCGGTCCTGGATCTCCTTGGGTCGCAAGGGACTCTCCACTTCGATCTCGTACTGAGCGAGCCGGGAGAACTGCCCGCGCGCCACGATCCGCAGCCGGTCGTCGATCGGCAGTGAAAAGCGCCCACCGCGTCCTGGTACCGCGAGAACGGCATAGCTGCCATCCTCACTCACCGCGACGAGGCGCAGTTCCTGCATCGGCGTCCCTTCTGCGCCGCCGACACTGTCGGCGGCGTGATGCCGCGCGAGGGCGTAGCTCGGACTTCCCCCCTCAGGCGAGTCTGTCTGGTCAGGACCACTTCTGGCCAGCACCGTGCCGGCATGTCCCGCAGAACTCCGCACACTATTGCCGCCGGACAGGCCTGGCGGACGGAACGGGGATAGTCGGGGCCCCGGATCCGGGGCATACCTCACCTTCATGATCACGGTGCACTTTCAGTCGCCACGACCGAAAATGCACCGTGATCATGAAAACGACCGACGGCCAGCACGCGCCCGGTCAGGGCTCGCTGGCGCCGATCGGTAGATCGGCAGCGCCGGCCGCGGTCCCGCCCGCCGCTACTGCGCCGCCCGCCCCGGCCGTCTGACCCGGCCCGGCCTGATCCGGCTCCCCGGTCCCGGCCCGGCTCATCCGGGACGGCCACCAGTTCCACCGGCCGAGCAGGACGACCGTGGACGGCACGAGCAGGGTCCGCACCAGGAAGGTGTCCATCAGGATGCCGAGCGCGAGGCCCAGCGCGATGTCGCGGAACTGGCTGCCCCCCGATCCGCTGCCGGCCACGATGCCGAACACGACGAATGTGCCCGCCAGCACCAGCCCCGCCGAGGTAATCGTCGTCCCGGTCACGCTCAGCGCCCGGGTCACTGCCTCGCGCAGCGGGAGTTTCTGTGCCTCCTCCCGGATCCGCGTCATCATCAGGATGTTGTAGTCCTCGCCCAGAGCCAGCAGGAAAATGAACATCAGGAACGGCATGAAGAACACCAGGCCGCCGCTGTTGCCGAGCTTGATGAACAGCAGGACCGAGAGGCCGAGGGCGGCGAGGTAGGAGATCCCGACCGAGGCGATCAGGTACAGCGGGGCCACCAGGCTGCGCAGCACGATCGCCAGCAAGAGGCCAATCACCAGGATCGCGATCGGGATCACTCGCTTGAGGTCGCTGTTGGAGATGCTGCTGATGTCGTAGATGGCGGGTGCCTCGCCGCCGACCGCCGAGTCGGCGGCGCCGATCGGCCCGTCCACCGAAATCCTCGCGGGGAACGGGAAGATCCTGACCGCGCACGGACGGCACCGCGTTCATCGCGGATGTGGAGCCGGGGTCACCCGCCTTCAGGCTGGTGGAGTACTGCACGGTCCGGCCGTCGGGGGTGACGTAGTTCCCGGTCGCGCGGTAGGCCACGTAGTCGGCGACCGGGACTGCGATGCCGGGCGGCGGCACGGGCGGCAGCGCCTTGGCCGGGCCAAGCTGGTTGTGCAGCGCGGTGTACTGGGCCGGTGTCAGCACCGCGCCGGTGGGATTCAGCGGCCCGGTCACCTGTGTGAAGAGCCCGCTGGCCCGGAGCTGGCTGGTCGCTGTGGCGAGCGGCCCCGGGTCCTGCCATACCGGGGTGCTGAACCGGAATATCAGGGTGGTCGGGTTCGCCGACGACTGCGGGAAGTATTTGGTGAGCAGCGTCTGTCCCGTGGCCGAGTCGCTGCCGGCGGGCGGGGCCGTGTTGCCGCCGAACCCAGCCGCCGTGTAGCCGAAGACCGCGACGGACAGCCCGCCGAAGACGGCGACTCCCGCGAGGAGCGTCGGCGCCGGGTGCCGCACGATGTTCCCGGCCACCCGGCCCCAGACGCCGGACTTGCCGCTTCCCTGGATGTTCCACGGCAGCAGCTTCGGCCTGCCGAAGACCCGGCGGAACAGGGAGCGCTTCATGGCCAGCAGTGAGAGGCGGATGGACAGCAGCGCGGGCAGCAGGGTCAGCCCGGCGATGAGGATGACGCCGATGGCGATCGCGAACGGGATCCCGAGGTCGGAGTAGAAGGAGAAGGTGGCGAGCAGCAGCGTGAGCACGGCGGCGATCACGGTGGCGGCAGAGAAGGTGATGGACTCACCGACCTTGGTCACCGACCTGACTATGGCGTTCCTGGCCGGGGGCCTGGGGTGGATCAAGTCGGCAAGCAGGCTGCCGGCCAGGCCACGGGAACCGGGATAGTTCTCCCCGGCCGCGCCGTGCTGCTCGGCGCGCAGTTCCTCACGAACCCGGAAGACCAGGAACAGCCCGTAGTCGGTGCCGGCCCCCAATACCAGCACGATCAGCAGGAACTGGGCGAGCGGGGACACCTGGAGCCCGTGCTTCGCCGCCTCGGCGACCAGGGGGCCCGAGATGAGAACCGAGATAAAGGCCGGAGCAACAGTCGTCAGCGCCAGCGTGAACGACCGGAAGATCAGTACCAACAGGCCAAGGATGAACACCACGGACAGTAGCTGCAATTTGTTGCCGGTGTTGCCGGATGCCTTCTGCTGGTCCACCTGGGCCGCGATATCGCCCGCCAGGTGTGCTTGCAACCCGGCGGGCAGGCCGGCCTGCGTGATCTTCGTGCGCAGGCCGTTTACCAGGTCGGTCGCGTAGTTCTGGTTTCCGCCGCCCTGCTGCGCCAGCACCACGAGTTGCTCGGCGTGCCCGTCGGGGGATCGCCCCGCGTCCAGGACCCTGCTGACCCCGGCTACCGACTTCAGCTTGCCCTGGAGGGCGGTCAGCGCCGTGATGTCGGCCGGGGTCAGCAGGGACCCGGTGCGGGCGGCCACGACGGGAATCGGCACCAGGGCGGCCGTGCCGAACGGGGCAGCGAGGTCGGCTGCATGTGAACTCGGCGCGCTGGCCGGCAGGAACTTGGTGTTGTTGTTCTGGGTCACGCTGGAAAGGGACGGGAGCAGCGACATCGCGGCGATCGCGCCGACCACCCAGGCTGCGAGTACTAGCCAACGGAACCGTACGGCGAACGACCCGATCGCCCGGAAGATAGCGTCAATATGCACTCGCGCAAGGATACGCCAAGCGCCCTGTGGGGTCGCTGAGAATTCGCACTGGGTGCGGCAACGCGGATCGGCCCAGACCGCGCACCGGCGGACTATCATCCCGGAGCGACGAAGAAGCTGGCAGGCATTGCGGAGATGACTGGCAGGCATTGCGGAGATGAACAGCCAGCAGCGAAAGAACAAGCCACAGAGCATCGGGAGCGATGACTACGCAGCAGCAGGCCCACGGCACTCCCGCTCCCGCGGACGCCTCCTCGCACGGGCCGCGGATCAGCGTCGTGCTCCCGGTCTCTGGAGTCGAGGACTACCTGGCCGGCTGCCTGGACTCGGTGCTCGGCCAGCCGCTGGCTGGCGTCGAGGTGATCGCGGTGGACGACGCCTCGGCGGACCGCTGCGGGGAGATCCTCGACGCGCGTGCCGAGGAAGACACCAGGCTGCGAGTGATCCACTTGACGGAGAGCGTCGGGCCCGGGCCGGCCCGGAATCTGGGGCTGGCGCAAGCCACCCGTGAGTACGTCTGGTTCGTCGATCCCGACGACCTGCTCACCACCGGGTCGCTGGAGGCCGTCGGGCAGGCACTCGCGCGGACTCGCGCTGACGTGCTGCTCATCGACTATCGGAGCTTGCACGCGTCAGGCCGGACAGAGCGGAGCCCGGGGGGCAGCCTGCGGCCCGCGCCCGCCGTGGCGGACGGTCACCCGCGGGACGGTCACGAGCCGGGCGATCACCTGCTGGGGGATCATGCGACGGGCGGTCAGCAGCCCGGGGATCACGAGCCGGGCGGTCACGAGCCGGGCGGTCACGAGCCGGGCGGTCACGAGCCGGGCGGTCACGAGCCGGGCGGTCACGAGCCCGGCGATCATGCGACAGGCGATCATGCGACAGGCGATCAGGAGTCCGGGGATCACGTGCCGGGCGATCACGTGCCGGGCGATCACACGACGGTCACGCTGGCGCAGTGGCCGGACCTCATCAACCGGACCATGACCTCGTGGAGCAAGGTGATCCGGCGGGACTTCCTCCGCGACCTCGGGGTGCCGTTTCCGCCGGGAATTCATGAGGATGTGCCGGTCAGCTGCGCCGTCCTGCTGAGTGCGCGCCGCATCGCGGTGCTGGACCGGGTCTGCTACATTTACCGGCGCCGCAGGCGGTCGTTCCTGGCGACGAAAAGCATGGCCCATTTCGCCATCTTTTCCTCCTACGCCCAGGTGTTCGCCTCCATGGACGAGAAATGCTGGCCAGCCGGGCGGCCGCCGATCACCCCGGCGGTTCGCGAGGCGGTGTTCGCCCGGGCCATGGAGCACTACAGCACGGTCTTGTCCAGCGGGCTTGTCCCGAGCCGGAGCCGGCGCGACTTCTTTCACCGCATGGCCGCTGATTTCCGGCGCTACCGGCCGCCCGGATATTCGGCCCCGCCCGGTGCCCGCGGCATGAAATTTCATCTTGTCGAGCGGGACGCCTGGGTGCCGTACGCCATTCTCGAGCCGCTGAACAGGGCCCGTGTCTCGGCCCGCCGCGCGCTGCGGGCCCGCCGGGCTGGCCCGCAGGATTTATCCCCGGGCTGCGGTGGTGTCCCGGGAGCCGGGATGAACGGGCTGGCCAGCGACGGTGCGCCGGCGGCCGCCGGCACGCACGGGCGTTATCGCAGCCGGGTCAAGGCGGGGTCAAGTAGAGTCGCTGCGCCACCATCTCCGGTGCGGGCAGCTGCAGAGGGCAGGTGATTATATGCGGCACTGGATCGGCCTCGGCCTGGCCATCGCCCTGGCGGTGGCGCTGTTCTTCGGCGGCGGTTGGGGAGTAGCCCGTATGTCCGCCCTGCCTGCCGAGGGACTGAGCCTGACCAGCAACCGCGGCCTCAGCGCGCTCGGCGCCCTGTCCGGGGTGGGCCTGCTGCTCGGCATCCTGATAGCCGCACCCAGGATTTCGCCGTCCCCCTGAAGCAGGCTCCTTCAGGGGCTGGCTTCCACGTCATGCTGGTGAGCGGCGTGCTCGCGTTGCTTGGCTTCGCCATGATTTTCCCGTTGTTCGTGCCCTCACGGTGGTGGGCGGACGGGGACGACAATGGCCGGGACGATGGCGGCGGCGTGGACGAGGACGAGCCCCGCCGTCCGCCCCCACCGGCCGGCCTGCTGTCGCCGTAGCCAGCCCGCTCGCGTCCGACCCGCGGATGTGGCCATGGCACATTCATCAGTGGGATAGGACCGCAGCGTCCTATCCCACTGGCACGGGACTCGACCGTGGGCGCTCAGTGCGCGGCCGAGAACTGCTCGCTCTCGGTGGAGCCGCTCAGCGCGACGGTTGAGGCGTCCGGCGTGATGGCGGACGTGACCAGATCGAAGTAGCCGGTACCGACCTCGCGCTGGTGGCGGGTGGCCGTGTAGCCGCGGGACTCCGCAGCGAACTCGGCATCCTGCAACCGCACGTAGGCGGGCATGCCCTCGGCCGCGTATCCCCGGGCCAGGTCGAACATCGAGTAGTTCAGGGCGTGGAAGCCGGCCAGGGTGATGAACTGGAACTTGTATCCCATCTCGCCGAGCTCGCGCTGGAATTTCTCGATGGTGCCGTCATCGAGGTGCTTGCGCCAGTTGAAGGACGGCGAGCAGTTGTAGGCCAGCAACTGGTCCGGGTACTGCGCGTGGATGGCGTCCGCGAACTCCCGCGCCACGTCCAGGTCCGGGGTCGAGGTCTCCATCCAGAGCAGGTCCGAATACGGCGCGTACGCGAGGCCGCGCGCGATGGACGGCGCCATCCCGTTGCGCACCCGGAAGAAGCCTTCCGCCGTCCGGTCGCCGGTGACGAAGGGCCGGTCGCGCTCGTCCACGTCGCTGGTGATCAGCGTGGCGGCGTGCGCGTCGGTGCGGGCCACGACGAGCGTCGGCACGCCGCAGACGTCGGCCGCGAGGCGCGCGGCGTTCAGTGTCTTGATGTGCTGGCCGGTCGGGATGAGCACCTTCCCGCCGAGGTGGCCGCACTTCTTCTCGGACGCTAGCTGGTCCTCCCAGTGCACGCCGGCCGCTCCGGCCGCGATCATCGCCTTCATCAGCTCGAACGCGTTGAGCACGCCGCCGAAGCCCGCTTCCGCGTCGGCCACGATGGGCGCCATCCAGTGCGGCTGCGCAGTGGTGTCGCCATCCGATTCCGACCAGGTGATCTGGTCGGTGCGGAGCAGCGCATTGTTGATCCGGCGGACCACCTGCGGCACCGAGTTGGCCGGGTACAGGCTCTGGTCCGGGTAGGTCTCGCCGGCCAGGTTGCCATCCGCGGCCACCTGCCAGCCGGACAGGTAGATGGCCTGCAGGCCCGCCTTGACCTGCTGCACCGCCTGGTTGCCGGTGATGGCGCCGAGCGAGGAGACGAAGTCCTCCTGCTGCAGCAGGGTCCACAGCCGTTCCGCGCCCAGCCGGGCCAGTGTGTGCTCCTCCTGCACGCTGCCACGCAGCCGCAGCACGTCCTCGGCGGTGTAGGTGCGGTCGATGGCGCGCCAGCGCGGGTCGCTGGCCCACTTCCGGCGCAATCCTGCGGCCTGCTCATGCACGGGGCTGGGGCCGCCGCGCCCGTTGAGGCTGTCGCCCGTGTGCCCGCTGAGGCTCTCGCCCGTGTGCCCGCTGAGGCTCTCGCCTCTTTGCCCGTTGCTGGCTCCTGCTGAATGTGTGCCCTCGAGGCGACGATCGCTCACTGGGTCCTCCCGACGTATGCCGTCCCCTGGGTTGGTAACCCCAGGGTGTGTCGGAGGCAGTGTCGAGGCCAAGAGCCCAAGGTCCTGAATATTTGATGATTTTCACTTAACATGAAGTTATGACGGAGTTCAGCACGAAAGACGCGCAAGACTTGCCATCAAGTGGTCTAGACCTGGCAACGTTCGGGCAGCGTCTGCGGCACCTGCGGCGCGCTCAGGGGATCACGCTCGCCGAGCTTGGCGAGCGGGTGGGCCGTGCCCCCTCCGCGCTATCTCTGCTGGAGAACGGCCGCCGGGAGCCCAAGCTGTCGCTTATCGAGTCGCTGGCCACGGCGCTGTCCGTGCCCGCCGGGGAACTCCTCCGGCACCAGCCGCCGAGCCGCCGGGCCCAGCTGGAGATCGCGGTGGAGGAGGCGCAGCGCGACCCCGTATACCGCGACCTCGGCCTGCCGCACCTGAAGGCCGGTGCCCGGGTGCCGAACGACGTGCTCGAGCACATCGTCGCGCTCTATTCGGAATTGCGCAGGCAGCGCACCAGGCCGACCGCCACGCCGGAGGAGGCCCGGATGGCGAACGCGGTGCTGCGCGGTGCGATGCGCGAGCGGGGCAACTACTTCGAGGACATCGAGGCCGCCGCGGCCCGCGCGCTCGACGACGTTAGCTATCGTGACGGCGCACTGTCCCAGGGCACGATCATGGCGATCGTTATGCGGCATGGTTTTGCGGTCAGGTATGCGCAGGACCTGCCGCGGTCCGTCCGGTCGGTCACTGACCTGCGCAACCACCGGATCTACCTGAAGCAGGAGAACATGGGCATGCACTCGCCCCGGGCGGTGCTGCTGCAGACGCTTGGGCATTTCGTGCTCGGCCACGACACGCCGAAGGACTTCGCCGACTTCCTGCGGCAGCGGGTCGAGGCGAACTACTTCGCAGCCGCGGTGCTCGTCCCGGAGCGGTCAGCCGCGCGGTTCCTGCTCGACGCCAAGCAGAGCCGGGAGTTGTCCGTCGAGGACCTGCGGGACGTGTTCTCGGTGTCGTACGAGATGGCGGCCCACCGCTTCACCAATCTGGCCACCCATCATCTCGGCCTGACCTGCCACTTTGTGAAGAACGACGAAAGCGGCATCATCTACAAGGCGTACGAGAACGATGGCCTGGTGCTGCCGGCCGACGCCACCGGCGCGATCGAGGGCCAGCGGATGTGCCGTCAGTGGTCCGGCCGCCAGGTGTTCGCCACGGCTGACCGGTTCTCGCCGTGCTACCAGTACTCCGACACCCCCACCGGCACGTTCTGGTGCGTCGCGCACGTCGACCCGGGCGCCGAGCGCGGGTTCGCGATCACTCTTGGCACCCCGTATGAGCACGCCCGATGGTTCCGCGGCCGGGCCACGTCGACGCGGATGACGTCGGCGTGCCCGGACGGCGAGTGCTGCCAGCGTCCCCCGGCGGGGCTCGCGGCCCGTTGGGAGGGCATGGCCTGGCCGTCGGCCCGGGCGCATTCGCACATCCTGTCCGCGCTGCCGACCGGGAGCTTCCCCGGCGTGGACGAGTCCGACGTGTACGAGTTCCTCGACCGGCACGGAAGCGAGTAATCCGGCCCTGGGTTCCGGCCCCGGCATATGCTACTCTTCAGTAACATAACGGTTGATCCGCCAGGCCCGCGAGGACGTCGATGACCAGTGACCTTGACACCCCCGGGGCCTTCTCCCTGGACCTCGGCCCCGACCTGCGCGAGATGCGCGACTGGGTACATGGCTTCGCGGTCGGCACGATCAGGCCCGCGGCGTCGGAATGGGATGAGCGGGAGGAGACCCCGTGGCCTGTCCTGGAGGAGGCGGCCAAGGTCGGGCTCTACTCGCTCGACTTCTTCGGCCAGCAGTGGCTGGAGCCGAGCGGCCTCGGCATCCCGGTCGCCTTTGAGGAACTGTTCTGGGGCGACGCGGGGATAGCTCTCGCACTGGTCGGCACCACCCTGGCCGCGGTCGCGGTGACCAGCAACGGCACCCCGGAGCAGGTCGGGGAGTGGCTGCCACAGATGTTCGGCGGACCAGGGGACGTGAAGCTGGGCTCGTTCTGCGCCTCAGAACCGGACGCGGGCAGTGATATCGGGTCCATACGGACCCGCGCCGAATACCGCGAGTCCACCGACGAATGGCTACTTAACGGAACAAAGGCGTGGGCCACGAACGGCGGCATCGCGGACGTGCACGTCATCGTGGCCTCGGTTGACCCATCGCTCGGCACCCGCGGCCAGGCGAGTTTTATCGTGCCGCCAGGGACGCCGGGACTGAGCCAGGGCCAGAAGTTCCGCAAGCACGGGATCCGCGCCTCGCACACCGCGGAGGTCGTGCTCGACGACGTGCGGGTACCGGGACGCTGCCTGGTCGGCGGCAAGGACCGGCTGGACAATCGGCTGAGCCGGGTACGCGCGGGCGGGCGGGGCGGCGAGCAGGCGGCGATGAAGACGTTCGAGGCGTCCCGGCCTGGCGTTGCGGCTATGGCGGTCGGTGTCGCCCGCGCGGCCTTCGAGTACGCCCGCGACTATGCCAGGGAGCGGGTCCAGTTCGGCCGCCCCATCGGGCAGAACCAGGCCATCGCGTTCATGCTCGCCGACATGCGGGCGTCGGTGGACGCGGCCCGGCTGCTCGTGTGGCGGGCGGCGTGGATGGCGCGCCAGGGCATCGCCCTCGATGACGCCGAGGGATCCATGTCCAAGCTGGTCGCGGGGGAGACCGCCGTACGGGTGACCGAGCAGGCCATCCAGGTGCTCGGCGGTAACGGCTACACCCGCGATTTCCCGGTCGAGCGCTGGCACCGGGACGCGAAGATCTTCACGATCTTCGAGGGCACCTCCGAGATCCAGCGCCTGATCATCGGCCGCGCCCTCACCGGCCTGGACGTCCGGTAGCCTGACCTGCGGTTTTACCGAGTCATCTGGTGGAAGGCGGGCCGTCGTGCGGGGGAGTGGGGCGGCCCGTTCTCGTGTCCGGTTTACCCGAATCGTGCCGGTTATTTCCCGTCGTTTCCGGGCCTCGTGCTGAATCCGTGCTGATACCTGGGGGGACATGGTCCAGACCAATCGCGAGATAGGTCTAGACCAATTGGTATAGTTCGGGCCGTCCCCGGGTGCGTGGTGCTGCCGCGCTGCCCGGTTGCGGTGCCCCCGTTCGGCTTGACGTGGCGGGCGGAATGAGGGGTGCATTGGTCCTGTGTCCGCTGCCGTTCCCGGTGCTCATCCGGGCCAGGCGGGCCAGGGAGGTTTGGTGGCCTGATGTCCGAGGCGGCAGTTCCGGCGAGCATGACGATCCCGGCGGTGCCCGAGCAGGTGCGGGTGGCCCGCGCGTTCGTGGCTGCCGTGCTGGGTGAGTCTCACCCGCACGCGGATGTGGTGCTGCTGCTGGCCAGGGATTCTGGTGACCAACAGCGTCCGGCACAGCGGTCAGCCGTGACGTAATCCCAAGCCTCCTGCGGCCCGCAAAGGCCGCCACGCCCGGCAAGCGCGCCCGGTGGACCGAACTCACCGTCCAAGCGGGCCAACGCGACAAAGTGCCCGGCACGCGCCCGGAACAGCTGCGCTGGCGCTCCTGTGTTCCCGCTGTTCACGAGCCGGTCAGCCGGACCTTTGGCTCGGGTCGCTTTGGTGGTCGGCCGCGGCGATCAGGGCGGTCATGACCCGCAGGTAGACCTGCTGCATCCGGCGGTGCACCATCCGGCCCATGAACGTCCCGTCCCAGGTTGCCGTCCAGCGGACCGACGTGCCCCTGGGGGCTACCGGGGTCAGTGTCACCTCCGCCCGGTAGTTCCGTACCGGAATGCCGCGAATGACGGTGTAGACCAGCCGCCGGGGTTCTTCGGCCTCCAGGATCTCTTCGACGCTCGTCGTGCGCCGGCCGTAGCGGAACCACTGGACGGAGCCCTTCCGGGACGGGCCCAGCGACGCCGGCTGGTAGCCGCCGTCGCTCCAGGGACCCCAGGAGGGGTAGCTGTTGGCGTCCGCCACCAGCGACCAAACGACCTCGGGATCCGCGCCGGTGGTGCCTTCCGCCTCCACGTGTAGCTGGCTCATCGGTGATCGTCCGCTCCTAACTGTACCAACTGGTTCGTGAACCACATGGTACAGTTAGGTGTGACAGCTTCGCAAGCGAGGGATCGGGTGCTCATCTGCCACTTCGGGTCGCGCTGCTCGTCGCTGTCGCGCGCGAGGTGGAGCGACGCGAGCGTCAGGCGTTTACCGGTGCTGGCCTCCCATCGGTGGCGGACGCACGCCGCTTGCGGGGCTTCGCGCGTTGGCCGAGGTGTTCGCGGTCGAGGGCTGGCCAGCGTGGTCGTGATCTGGCGGTTCACCGGTACCGCGCCCTGTCCCCGAACCGCTGGGTGCCCCGCCGGGTCCGGTGCTCTTTCTCGATGTTGACGGGGTGCTCAACCTGTTCGGCCCCGTCTGCCCCGTCTGGGTTCGCCGACCACGATTTGTTCTCCGGGGAAGAGCATTTCCGGGGCAACCCGAGCACGGCACCTGGATCACTGAACTGCTCGCAGCGTTCGACATCATCTGGGCGACCTTCTGGAACGGGGACGCCAACCGCCTGCTGGCCCCGTTGCTGCACATCGGCTCCCTGCCCGTGCTCTCCATGCTGTCAGGCCCGTCACCGCCCAGCGCGAAAGTCCCGCTCATCGCGTCCCGCGCAGGAAAGTGGCCGGCCGCGTGGATCGACGACGCTCACACTCCCGAGGCCGGGGCCTGGAGCCATGGCCGCCAGGCCCCGACCAGGCTCATCACCACCGAGCCGGCCTTCGGCCTCACCCGCGCACGTGTCAGGCAGGCCCTCGAATGGGCACGATGCCTTTAATGACCAGACCACGCAACTCGCCGACCGCGAACGGCAGCGGCCGTGACGGCCGGAAGGTGCCGGCGATGGCCAAGGCCACGATGATCTGCCGCGCCCAGCACGCCCAATCGTAAATGTTAAGCGGGAACCACGCGAGCAGGTAGATCAGCTCCGGCGGGATGACGGGCAGGTCGTCCCAGGACCACTGGCCGACCATCGCCATCCACATTCGGGTGAACACCCCTGGTGGCCTCTTGCGCGCGGATCCACTGTGCCGCCCGGGTCATGTGGGCCGCCCCGGCCGGGTCGCCGGCGAGCCGCAGCGCCACGTACGCCTCGACCGTGGTCGACAGGTCGCCGGGGCCGCCATGATAGTTGGGCCAGGTCCCGTCCTCGCGCTGGCCGCGGCAGATCCAGCGGCCGCGGCGGCCGTCCGCTCCGCGTCGCGTATGCCGAGGGACTCACGGAACAGCAGGTATTCCGCGTCCGTGGTGACGTTCGTCTCCAGTTCGGCGTGCCACCAGCCGTGCTCGTGCTGCAGCCGGAACAGGTGGTCCCGGGCCCGGGCCAGCGCGTCGCGCTGGCCAGCGGCGGACGAGGGTTCACTAGCGTCCTCTCCACTCTGGACTGCGGCCTTGCGCCATCGCACGTTGCGCCTCCTTGAAGTCGGCCGATTCCAGGCACCGGATCTGCGCATCCACGGCCACGGTGAGGCTGTCTTCAGGATGGCGGTACCAGGCGGCGTCCAGTGCACGCCGCGCTCCTTGTACGGCCAGGGGCGGTTGGGCGGCCAGTTTCAGCGCGAACTCGCTTGCGGCCGACAGCAGGTCGGCGTCTGCCACCACGCGATTTGCCAGGCCGATGCGGACGGCCTCGTCGGCGCCGATGACCTCGCCGAGCAGGATCAGCTCGCGGGCCCGGGCCTCCCCGACGATCCGGGGCAGGCGCACGGTGGCGCCCATGTCCGGCAGTATCCCGTACCGGGTCTCGGTCAGGCCAACTCTGGCGCTCTGGCCGAATATGCGGAAATCGCAGGCAATAGCGAGTTGCAGGCCCGCACCGTAGGCGTGGCCCTGTACGGCGGCGACGCTCGGGCAGGACAGCCTGGGGATCCAGCTGAAGGTCCCCGCCACCGACAACCCCGCCTTGAGACTACGGTCTTCTTCTGTTCTGGCCGCGAAATCCGCGATGAGTCCGGCCAGCCCCTCAGCCAAGTCAATCCCCGAAGAGAAACTCGGGCCCTCGCCGGTCACCACCAGGCACCGCAGGGTCCGGTCGGGCAGTAGCTCGCTGCCAAGATCGGCGAGTTCCTGCCACATCTGCGGGTTCTGGGCGTTGTGCTTCGCCGGCCGCGCGAGGGTCAGCGTCCCGACATGATTGTCCCGCTCGTAGCGGACGGTCTGATAGTCAGTCACCTCTGTCCTCCATACGCGCGCGCCGCGACGTTCGCCGATGACAACCCCGCTGGCAGACAACGTACCGCTGCGGCTTTCGCCTGGCCCCTGACTGGCGCGGGCTTGACCATGTGACGCCTTGAAGGCCTGCGGCTGCGGCAAGCTGCCCCGGCATCCGCGGGCAGAACTTGCGCAGAGAGCGGCGCGCGACTCGTCATGTGTACGCTCTATCCCAATGCATTCCAGGCTATTTGTGTGCTCGTGGATTCGGCTTCAAGGTGATTCCCGCCTCGTAATCCTTCGCGGGCATGCCGTTAAATAGGACGTAGCCAGGCGCTCGTTCTCCTTAAATCGGCCACTTTTCCACAGCCCCTGGGCGCCCGGTTCGAAAGCACCTGATCTCGCCTGCTCCCCGCGGGCCTGCTCGGAATAAGTCTCCGCGCCTGACACCTCCGCGCCTGACACCGACGACCAAGCTGTTCCGGTCGGGTAAGTTTTACCTCTCGCTCCCGCCGTCAGCCTGGCACCGGAACCTCTCGCTGTACCATCTGGTTCACTGAACCAGATGGTACAGTGTCTTGTGCCCGCATCGCAAGCAAAGGACAGGCTCCTGGCGAAGGCCGTCGAACACGCCCTAGTGGGCGGGATTGCTGACCTGAGCCTCCGCGAGATCGCTGCCGCGATCGGAACCAGCCACCGGATGCTGATCTACCACTTCGGGTCCCGGCAGGGCCTGCTCGTGGAGGTGGCGCGAGCAGTCGAGGAGGTCCAGCGGACTCGCCTGGCCGGGTTCCGGAACGGCGACCCGAGGCAGTTCTGGCGCGAGATCCGCGACGCCAGCCTCTGGCCGCAAGAGCGGCTGTTCTTCGAGCTGTACTCCCTCGCGCTCCGGGGCCGCCCCGGAACGGAAGGGTTCCTGGACGATATCGTCGCGTCCTGGGTTACCCCGGTGGCCAACGGTCTGGTCGAACTGGGATGGCAGGACAAAGACGCCCGGGTAGACGCCCGGCTCGGCGTCGCCGTCGTGCGGGGCTTGCTCCTCGACCTCCTGGCGACCGGGGACATCGAAGAAGTCGACCAGGCGTACGACCGCTTCATCTCAGTCCTCTACGGGCCCGGGCCCCCCGGCGCCGGGAGCGCCGGCCCTGGCCGTCCTTCACCGGAATCGGCCGGGGAACCACCGTGAACCCGGTCCCGGCCGGCTTGACCGCGTGCGTCGCGGGGCCGCGGTGCCGGGCCGCGGCAGCCGACAGGCCAGGGCGTGGCCGAGTGCTGCCCGGCTCGCCCCCGCCGGTCTAGCCAGCCGCGTGTGCCTGGGCGTGCTCGGCTCCGCACGTGCACGCCGTGAGCGGTATATCGGTCCCCGGCTGCCCGAGCCCGTGCCCGTGGGCGCGTTCGCGACCCGTAGGCACCCTCATCCGCATCAACGAGCTGGGCTGAACCTTCCGTCGACCGTAGCGATCACTTGGACAGGGCGTGGTGACCGGCCTTGCGAGAGGCATTTCGCTCTAACGCCCCAGTCGGGGGCTCCTCGGAGACGTGGTTTCTGTACCATTTGGCACATGTTCGTCCATGTGTCGCGGGGTATAGCGACCAAGCACGCCAAACGGGACATCACCAGTGCCGGACTGCGACCCAACTGCAAGAGCGCAAGTCACTGGGAACACAGGGCGCAAGGGCGCAATCAGTTCGGAGGTCTGCAGTGACGCAAGCGGCGGAGCCGAAGACCCTGGGCCTGGTGACTGGCCTGGGCGTCGGTGCAGGCGTCTTTTACTACCGCTCATTGGTCGAGGCTCACGTCGCGCGAGGCCTCTCTCCGCATCTTGTGATGGTCCACGCCGACGTTGGCCACGTAATGGGACTTGCAGAAGCGCGAGAGACGCGAAGACTGGCGGAGTATCTCGCGGGGCTGTTGAAGCAACTTGCCGCGGCCGGAGCTGATGTTGCGACGATCCCGGCCTTCTCACCACAGGTATGCGCCAAAGAGTTGGAGGTGCTCGCTCCGTTGCCGATGATCAGCCTGCTTGATGCAATCGCCGCAGAGTCAAAACGTCGCGCACTCCGGCGGACGGCAATCTTTGGCGCTCATGTGACTATGCAGACGGAACTATTCGGCCGTCTGCGAGGTGTGACCGAAGTCGTGCCGCTGCCGCCCGCGACGTTCGGTCAGGTCGGCGACATCTACCGAAGGATTGTTGAGACTGAACGAGCGTCTCCTGAAGAGTTCGAAACTCTGAGGTCCCTCGCTCATCGACTGATCGATCACGAGGGAGTAGACGAGATCCTCCTCGCCGGCACCGATTTGGCGTTTGTCTTCCGACCCGAGAATACGGACTTCCCTCATCTCGACGGGGCGCGGATCCATGTCAAAGCGATCGTGCGCGCAGTCACCGGATCGGTCGAGGAGTCGTGATCCCTGGCTCCTCGACCGGCAGCTTGCTTCGGCAATCACCGGGAATTCTGGTGGAATGACACTCGACGCCGGCAAGCCTGCCCCCTGGAGTTGGGTGCCGACCTGAACATCCCCGGCAAGCACCATCAAGCAAAGCCGTTGGACTGGGCCAGGCAATTCGACCAACCCGCCCTGATCAACCTGCTCGAACCCGTCACGCGGTAGGCCTGACGCCGCACTGAGTCCGACCTTGGGCCGCTCTGCACACTCGATAGACGGGGTCTGGCCGCTAGGAGCTTGCGGTTCTCCGATCGACAAAATGTTGTCTATGCGGCGGCAGCGCTGACATTGATGCCGAGGTCGTGAAAGAGGGCCTGCATGCCGGTGCGGAGGGTCTCGTAGTCGCGGTCGATGCGGGTCCAGTGTGCGGGCTTGCGTCCCATCCGCGGGCTGCGGACTCCGGCGAGGATGGGGGCGATGACCTGGTCGCGCAGGGCGAGCAGGGCGGCGATGGTGCGGGCTGCTTCGAGGGGAGTGTGATAGCGGCGAGACCGGCCGGGTTTGATGGCCAGGTTCTTGCCGCGGAGCTTCCGCAGGTCGTAAGCGGCCTGGCGGGTGGTGTAGCCGGCCTGTCCGCTCATCGCCTGGATCTTGCCGGTGAACTCGGCGACGGTGAACCCGTCCGGTGCGGCGGTCAGGGCGAGCGCCGCTGACAGGGCGGCGCGGATCCGGGGCTTGTTCAGGTCGATGCCGCCGACCCGGGTGGTCCCGAGCTGGGCGGGCAGGGGCAGCTCATCGAGGGTGCCGTCGGCGATGAAGCTGATGTCGGCGCAGTCCAGGGCGGTGGCGAAACGCTCGGCCATGCCGGCCAGCCGGGTGATGATCTCGGGGAAGTGCCCCAGGCTGCGGCCGCAGCGCAGTTCCCTGGTGTTGTGCACGGTGGCCTCCAGCCGCAGGACGTGCTCGCCTTTGAGGTAGGCCTTGGCCTGCAGGAGCCCGAAGCGGACCTTGAACCAGGTCAGGCCGTACTGAGGTTTCTCGATCACGATTTCCTGCGCGGGCGGCCCGCTGGCACGGTTACGGTGCGGCCGGGTCTTGAGGCCGAAGACGGTCCGCAGCGAGGGGATGTCCAGCCGGGACCGGGTCCGGTCCAGCACCCTGTTGAACAGGTCCTCCATCTGCCCGCCGGAGCGAAACAGCAGGTTGCGGCTGTACTCGGCCTGGTAGACCGAGTAGCCGTAACAGAAGCCGCTGCGGGCCTGCTCGCTGGAGTCCAGGCCGAAGCACAGGCATGCCGAGTAGATCCACCGGTCGCAGACCTGGCCCAGGCGCCCTATAGCCGCATTCTGCGACAAGGTATCTGCGACCCGGGCCAGGCGCCGCGGATCCGCGATGCCAGTAAAGCAGTTGCCCTCCTTGGTGAACCCGATCCCGGCGGCCTGCGCCTGCCGGGCGACGTACTCGTGGCCGTTGAGGATGACCTGCGCGCCGAACGGCGGATGCCCGGACATCTTGATCACCAGGTGGCCCCAGTCCGGGTCCATGATGTGAAAGCTGTAGTGGTTGACAAACGTCCGCTTTTTGGCCAGGTTGCGGAGCACGCCGGCGTCCGAGCGGCTGACCTCCCACACCGTCGCCGGCGCCTTCGCGGCCAGGATCATGAACAGTCCCGGCCCCACCGCATGCGTGTCCAGGTACTCCTCCGCGATCAGGTGCTTGCGCTCCCCGGCCTTGCAGTAGATGAGAGGGACGTCGTTCGCGCTTGCCCATGCCTTCACCCGGCGGGCGAACCGGCCCGCGAACCGCATCAGATGGGTGTTGTCCAGCTGCTCGTCCGAGCCGTCGTGCAGGCGCCGCCACCAGGTCCGGAACCCGCCCGGGTGATGCCCCAGCGAGAAGGCGTTCAGCACGATCCGGTCCAGGAGCCAGTCAGCAGATCGCCGTACCGCTCACTGAAGTCATCGGACATGCGCCGACCGTAGGCGCCGCCCGCGTGTCACGTCAGCCGGACTGCCCCGCAGGGGCCACTCCTTCCGGGCGGAGTCCCGGACGGAGCGTAGACACGCCTTAGTGGCCCGGTTGCTTGATGTTGTGACAAGTTTCAGGCGGCGGCTCCGAGGCGGGCGTTGGTGACGTAATCGCGAAGGACGCGCTCGACAGTGGCGAGTGCGCGGCGAAGTTCGATAGGTGCGGGGGGCTGGTCTGCGTCGAGGAGCGGCCGGAGTAGCCGTGCGTGGAGTTTGGTGTAGAAGACGGCGATGCGGATGCCCTCGGGCGTGAGGGTGTAGCTGTTGGTGCCCGGCGTGCGCTCGATCAGCCCGTGGAGGCGGAGGCGGCGCAGGTCGTAGCTCATCTGCGACGAGCTGTAGTTGCTGCCGAGGAGTCCGGCGACGTGCCCGCGAAGGCTTTTGCCGGTGACGCCGGTGACGGCGTGGACAACGAGGCAGAGGGCGCCGGCCAGGGCCATGGCGCGTTGGTCCCCGAAGCGCAGCGCTCCGGTTCGTTGGCCCTCCCGTATGTAGGGCTGGTGGATGCGCTCGAAGAGCGCAGAGCCGATGGCACAGCCCTGGCCGGCACGTTCGATCATAAGCAGGCGGTCGTTGACCTGGCGGGCTTTGCCGATGAGCTCGGGCAGGTGCTCAAGCCGGGCGAGGACCCCGATGTCAGCGGGTTTGTTAATGACGGTCTCGATGCGGAGCGCCCTCCCTTCCTTCAGGTACTGTTTCACCCGGCTGTGCTTGAAGGAGAAGTCGATCTTCACGTCGGTGCCCGGTGAGAACACCCGGGTGCGGAACGGGCCTTTGGTGCGGCGAGGCCCGCGGGTCCGCACCTGGGCGGCGAACACCGCGGCGATCTGCTCGGGCCGTCCGGCACCGACGTTGTCAGAGACGAGCGACTCGAAGAAACTCCGCGCCCGGCGCGGGTCGTCGAAGACGAGCGTCCGGGAGACCTCCACCTGGCGCATCGACAGCTGCCACCAGTAGCCGGCCGCGCGGTCGGTGGCTGTGAACGGAACCGGGATCACCGCCGTCCACCGGTTGAAGAAAGCCCGCGCGCCGGACGGGCCGAAACGATCGCAGATCGCCTGCAGCCGGGCTGGCTCTGGACAGGCGGCGAAACCGTTGGCCAGCGCCGTGTAGCTCAGGCCCTCCTGGCCGGCCTGCCGCTTGGCCCACTCGTGCCCGTTGAGCCAGACCTTCGCTGGGTACGGGAAGTAACTGCAGATCTTGATGAAGCCAGGGCCGAACTGACGGTCATGCACGTAAAAGTAGTAGGCGTTGACCCGCCGCTCTTCCTTGACGAAGTCGTAGCTGACCACCCCGGGCTTAGGCCGAACTTGCTGTAGCGCTCCGTAACGATCACATGTTGACGTGCGCAGACGATCTGGCTTGGCTAGAAAACGTAGCCAGTGAACTATGCATGATAAGCAAGCATTCCCTGAACATGACTGCTATTCTTACTGGTATGAGCCGCAGGTCCGATGCGATGCACGTAGCCAGGATCCAGAGCCGGTATGTGAGCAAGTCGGGTGAGGAACGACGCTATGAGAGCGTGCTGCTGCGGCGCACGTTCCGCCAGGAGGGCAGGGTCAGGCACGAGACGCTGGCGAACCTGTCGCACCTACCCGGGGAGATCATCGCCCTGGTCGACGCCGCGCTGAAGGGCGCCACCCTGGTGGACGCCGGCGCGGTCTTCGAGACCGAGCGGTCGGTGCCGCACGGCAATGCCGCCGCGGCGCACGTGATGGCCTCGCGGCTCGGCCTGCGGGACCTTCTGGGACCGGCCTGCCGGGAACGGGACATCGCCTACGCGCTGATCCTCTCCCGCGCGGTGCGGCCCGCATCCAAGCTGTCCACGGCCTGCTGGTGGGCCGGGGAAGACACCACGCTGGGGATCGACCTGGGAACGGCGGATGCCAGCACGGACGAGATCTACGCGGCGATGGACTGGCTGGCCCTGCGGCAGGGCGGGATCGAGAAGGAGCTGGCCGGCCGGCACCTGGCCCCCGGTGGCATCGCGATGTTCGACCTGTCGTCCTCCTGGGTGGAGGGCAGCCAGTGCGAGCTGGCCGCGTTCGGGCACTCCCGCGACGGCAAGCGCGGCCGCAGGCAGATCGAGTACGGGCTGCTCACCGATCCGGAAGGCCGCCCTGTCGCGGTCGATGTATTCGCCGGGAACACCGCCGACCCGGAGTCGTTCAAGACCGCCATCACCCGGGTCCGCGACGACTTCGGCATGCAGACCCTGATCATGGTCGGCGACCGCGGGATGATCACGGGCACGCGGATCGCGGACCTGCGCAAGTGCGACGGCATGGGCTGGATCACCGCGCTGAAGGCACCCGCCATCGCCGCCCTGGCCAAAGATGACGGGCCGCTGCAGATGAGCCTGCTCGATGAGCACAACCTCGCCGAGATCACCCACCCCGGCTACCCCGGCGAACGGCTGATCTGCTGCCGCAACCCCGTGCTCGCAGCCGAGCGGGCCCGCAAGCGCGAGGACCTGCTGGCGGCCACGGAGAGGGACCTGGCGAAGATCAGGGCATCAGCGGACGCGGGGCGGCTGAAAGACCCGGACAAGATCGGGATCAGGGCCGGCAAGGTGACCGGCAAGCACAAGGTCGGCAAGCACTTCATCCTCGACATCACCCCCGGCCGGCTCGCCTTCCGCCGCGACCAGGGCAAGATCGCCGCCGAGGCAGCGCTCGACGGGATCTACGTCATCCGCACCAGCGTCACCGGCGGCATCCTCGATTCCGCCGGCGTCGTCACCGCCTACAAGAACCTCAAATACGTCGAGCGGGACTTCCGCATCACCAAGGCCGACGACCTGGACCTGCGGCCCATCCACCACTACCTCGCCGGCCG
>WNFF01000040.1_pt1 | contig 84843 bp, 54 predicted proteins | sample 5400441 | NCBI WGS metagenome assembly WNFF01 (sample SAMN13153345, study PRJNA577476) | soil metagenome | isolation source: 120 cm saprolite under Douglas fir tree site 2 hole 3 replicate 1 | place: USA:California | collected 2015-04-18 | reverse complement strand
TGGCGCCTGATCGTCGGCTGCCAGAGTGGCGATGAGTGCCATGGCAAAGTTTGTGGACGGTACATAAGACGGCCCCCTTCCCGGCTTGCTACTCAGTCCGCTGACCAATCCGTGTTGCCAAACGGAGTCGGCGAGTCCTGGCACGTCCGCGAGGAGCGCGCGCAAGCCACGCTCCAAACCGGCTGCGCGCCAGCCCAGAGCGCCGGCGATCAATTCATTCAGGTGGGATGCAATCACGCTAAGAATGAAATAGACGAAGGCCAGTCCGATCACCACCTCGACTATCGCCGAGCCAAACATTTCTCTCCTCCTCCACCAGGTCCCCAAACCAGGTTGCCGGCTGTGGACGGGATCACCCTGTTTCAGCTCCCACTACGGGATGGGGAGCGCAGACGTAATCAAGCAGAGATTCGGCGACAGGCCGAGCACATATAACAGGGTACTCGTCAGCGCGTCGGCAGCAACTCGCCTCGGAAATAGAAATATCTGTCACCGTATCGAATCAGGTGATTGACCCAGTCGCGTCGCGTCGTGATGTCGAACCAGTCTGGTACCACCGAATCGAGAATGTCCGGCTCGTTAAAGAAATCGGGGGCGGTGATCACTTCCGCCAAATCGGGATCCTGCATGATCGTGTCTTTCGCGAATTGATCGATGCGGCTGCCACGAAACGCCTCCCTCATGGCGGAGCCGTTTCGCAGCGCCTCCTCCTGTCCTTCGGTCAGGCCGCCGACGCGGTATCGCTCGACCGCCTCATCGACATGCATCTGGAGGCGCTGCTTGAGCCATTGCTGCCGAACCGCTTTCGGCGCGTTTCCCGGCGGCCGGGGCGGTGCGCCGCGAGGTGGCTCCCAGACCTGGCGTGTGGAGAATTCGCCGCCCTCACCTGACCGAACTTCGGACACCTGTTCCCCACTTGCTGTGGTCAACTCTTCGGGGCCCGATGGCGAACGCGATACTGTGGCCGTTCCTCCCGTTTGCTCCGCAAGCTGTTTAGGCAGGTCTGCAAACCGCACTGCCTTCGGAGCCACCCGAGGCTTGGGCGCGACGGGCTTCTGAGGCGGGCGGGCCGATGTGCCCTTGCGATATGTGACGCTCGGCTGTTTGGCGGCCTCGCTGTGGCGCTCATACTTGAATCCACTTCCCACACCTTCGGCCGTTGCTCCCGCCGATGCTCGCGGTGGCTTTATTGGCGCAAGCGGCGCCGGTGGTTCGGAGCCGACTTTCGGCAAATCGCGCTTGCCGAGCACACGCGACAGTGTCGGTCCAGCGACTTCTCCGGCAGCGCCGAAGACAAAGCCCGTCTTGACGCCCGACAACGTGTCCCCTCCAACATCACGGCCATAGTCTGCCCAGCTCATCTTGCCCTGGATGAGGTCGGGCGCATCAACGGCCGCGGTTCCAAGTCCGCTGGCACCGCCCCCGATAGTTGCGCCAGTGAGACCACTCACTACAGCACGAGTGGCGAGTGGTGCCGCGGCAAGCTCCCCGGCGGTCATCCCCCCGCGGGCCGCCCAGAAGCCCGAAACTGCTTCACCCCCCAACATTCCGCCACCGACGCTCAGCGCGGTGACTGCGATGTTCTTGAGGACTGCCTTGTCGCTGGCGTCGGCGAATTTCAGTAGGTCCTCTGCGTAGATGACCACAACTTTCTCGCCTTCGTCATAAAGCCGCACGCCGACCAGCTCCCGCGCGTTCACTTTGAACCCCTCGCCAAGAAACACGTCTATCGGCAGCGTCTTTGTGTCTTTGTTGAATCGACGTGTTGCCTTCACGGAGTTGTAAGGGAGCCTTACCACGATGCTGTCGCCTTCACGGTGCGCCATGATCGGAGCCTGATCGAACTCCCAGTCCCAGGGAAGAAGGGCGCCGAGTCCGTGGGACGGCAGGAACGGAAACACTTTCATCCATTTGGGAATCCGTCCCGCTTCAACTGCCGCAACCACTTTGGCCACGGCCGCCTCATGCGCCTGATGCTTTATCTCGCGCATTTGGCGCGCGGCCGCCTCCGCCTCGAGACGGTCGAGCTCTGCGGCGAGAAGTTTGCCTTCTTGTTTTGGATAAGCGAGCTGCCAGGCGTGGATTCGCTCGATCTCGTCCACCAGGATCTGATCGCTGAGGACTCTCGCTGCAAGGCTCGATTTCAGAGATCGCGGCTCCGACTCTGGAGCATCGGCTGCTTGCGACCGCGACCTTCCGGGAGCCGGCATGTTGGTCCTGGTCTCGGCGCCGAGGGGCTCCTTGGCCTTGTCATCGGGCTTGGCCTGGATCGAGGCTGCCGCACCGCCGAGATCGGATTGCGTAACCACTTCACCGCGCAACGCCCGCCCGGCGGCATCATCGGCGCGCGCTTCGGCGTCGGGCGAATGGCCCCCTCTCCTCTGTTGAGCCACATGCGCCAACTCGTGGCCCAGCAACGCATCACCTTCGCTCGATCGAGGCGCGAAGCGACCCCGCGAGAAGTAGATGTCCGACCCGGTTGTCATCGCTTTTGCCCCGCCTTGCCCTGCCAGGGAGGCGGCCTCGGAGTCGTCATGAATGCGCACGGTCGAAAAGTCATGCCCAAGACGATGCTCGAACGGTTGGCGCACCGATGGTTCGAGCACACGGCCGCCATTGGGCGCCGGCAGCGCGCGGCGTTCGGGGCGCGTGCTTGCAGCCGCCCGTGACGTTTGCGCGGCCGGTCGGGTGCCGGACACGGCCGGCTGAACCTTTTTCACTTGCGAAATTCCTCACCCCAGCCCATGTTCGCTGCGCTCGTCAAGGTCAGTTGGACCGACAGAAGGCGGGCGCCACCTTGGCATGGCCGTCGTAGATGTCACTGATGTCGCAGACCTCTGGCTTTGGCGCGACACCGCTCGCGTCAATTCCAACATCACCGCCCTCAGTCCCCGGTCCGGAAACGTCCATCTCAGTCGCGTCTCTCATGTGGGGGGAGTTGTCGGTGGCGGGGTCGATTCCTTGGGCTGGTCGGGGGCGGGCGGCGAGCCTGGTTGGCCGATGGTCTCCGTGGCCGCGCCGGACGCATCGGGCGGGGCTGCGGCCGGGGTTGGCGTAACTATCGCGTCGGTCGGCATGGAGGCCGCAGCTCGCGCTTCGACCATGGCACGCAGCGAGCTCACGGCTTCAGCATGCTGACGCTGGACAGCCAAAAGCTCGGCATGCTGCACCTGCACCTGAGCCAATTGGCCCTGAAGTTGCGTGATCTGCGCGTCTTTGGCTTGCACGCTTTGCGTGAGAGAGTTGACATGGGCCTGGAGTTCGGCCGTCGGGCCTTGCGGCATCACCGTATACGCCTGCACGCTGCCGCCCTGGTCGTAGAGGGTGACGGTGCTGCCGGGCGTGGGATCAGTGAAGAAGGCGCCGATGCTCTTTGTGACCAGGCCGGGGGATGGCTGATAGGGGAGTACCTCCACATTGACGCCAGCCGCCTTCAGATTGCCGACGGCGTTCACGGTCGGTTGACCAGCTATGGCTTGGCCGCCACGGACGACGCCAAGCTGTGGCTGGGCACTTGCGACTGCGACGTCCACGGCCGGCGCAGCCCCCTGACGCGGAATGAACGCATCCGCAAGCAGCCTACCAATGGTCCCGCTTCCAGAGAAGGCTGTTCCAAGCACAGCAGAAAGATTCGCACCCTGGCTTCGCATGAGCAGCTCCTGCAGTAGCTCGATGGGATTCGAGCCCGGCTGCCCTGGCAGGATGTTGGATCCTCCCTGATTGGCCTGGAACTTGCTCGTCGCGTCGGGAATCGTAATGCAGCAGAACTGGGCGATGGCCCACTTCACCAACGGGATGACTGGAAAGAGGGAGAGCCAGTAACCGACCGTCGGAAACGTCTTCACGTAGTGCCTCTTGCTGAGGTTGCAGATCTTGTCGACCTTGCCTCCTCGGATTCGAACCGCGGCGAGGTAAAGCTTGCTGTCCACTTCGGGGTCAGGACAGTTGACAAGGAGGTGATCGCAGATGCAGTCCTTGAGATACTCCGCGAAACCGCCAGCCAAGTCGGCGAAGGCCTCTAAAGCGGCCTTGCGATAGGCGCTCAAGTCGTTCAGGAGCGACACGTAATCGTATGTCGGCGTAAGCAAGTGTCCGGCTTTGGTAATGGTCGTGATGGTGTTGCTCACATAGTTGAGGACGTATACGTTCTTGCTGTCGGTTGCAATCGCGATCGGATCTACCTGCATCGGGAGCAGGTATTGCGCTGCCACGGTGTTGGTCTTGACATCAAACAGGCGCACTGAGTAGTCGCCTCGCATGGCCATCAGGATCTGACCGGTTGGAACGAAGTCCTCTAGCTGGATCCCGCCTCCGTGTACTGCCACTGGGCCGCCGATGGCGCTCCCCGTGTTCATGCTGTATGCCGCGACGAATTTCGCGACGGTCTTGTGACCACCCTGGACGACGTAGAGCTGCGACGAGCTGGGGTCGATGGCGATGTCGTCTCTACCATCAGCCGTGAGGTTGACAGGCGCCAGGTCGGCACCGGTCTTGACGTTAATCGCGACCACCTTCGTATAGATGCCGGTGGAAGCGTTTCCAGCGGTCGCAAAAGCCCGGCCGTCGTCAGTAATACGCAGGTGGCCGACCGCGGCAAACTGCGATCCCACCCGGGTGGCGGTCACGTTCGCGAGGTTGCTCAGGTCGATCTTGTAGAGTCCGGAACCCTGGCCAATCCCGTAAAGATTGTTCTGGTCCGCAGCCGTCGTGGCCAGCGTCACGAGCTTTACACCGCACAGAGTCGCGGTGTTGTCCCAGTTGATATTGGATCCGGCGAACACGCCCGAGCGGAGGATCGTGTTCTGGCCGTCGCGGGTGGGGATTATCACCCAAATGCGGTTTCCAACGAACGCGATATCACGCGCCGAATCAACGCCGCTCGAGGTAGGTCCTTTGCTGAGGTCGACTCCGGCTAACGGATCGACCACGCTGACGAGCACACCCTTGGCCAGGTCGTAACGATTCAGGGTCGTCTGCGGCGCAACGGGATTGACTCCGGGGCCGACTGTGTACGCCTCGTTGGCGCCAGGGCGCAGGCGCAACCTGGTATGAGTGCCTTTGCCGAAGATCGTGTCCATGCCCAGGTTTTGGAGTGACTTAAAGTTGGCGTAAACCGGGTAAGGGCGCGCGTTCGCGAACATCGCGCAGAACGTATCGCTCTGAAGCTGCGCCTTGAGACCTTGATAGAAATCGGAGAGCAGCTTGTCCTCGCGAGGCGACAAGAAGATGTTCTGGCCACTCTGAGGGTTGACGATCTGGTAGCTGAGGTTGATGAGCGCAGACCTGAGTTGGTCGGCCTTCGATGCGGGGCTAGTGTTGCTCGGATCGTCGAGCTCTCGCTGTAGCCAGTCGCGCAGTTTCTTGATGCAATCGTTGTAGATGTCCATGAGTAGCGTCCCGTCGAGCCTGGACTGGGGCGTGTCCTTCGATGGGTCATATGGTTCGACTATAGGCATCCAGGCGTTTTTCTCATCGAGGGCAAGGTAAAGAGCGGCTTCCCCGTCGCCTTGGTTGGGCTGATCGGTGACGATTTTGTCGTTGGGATGGTTCTGGTCCCACGTCGAGGCGCCTTTGATGACGTTGAAGGTCGTGTCCTCGAAGTCGACGACTGTCCCATCGTGGGCGATGGCATACCCGTCCAGAATCTTCACGCTGTCGGAGTCCGGCCCGCAATGGACTTGCAGACCGCAGACGATGCCGGTGCCATGGAGGTGGAGGTTGTGGTCCGGGATCTGTGTATTGGCGCAGAGGAAGTCAAGGGCTGTTTCTACTGTCGGACCCGCACCGGCACAGGACCCCGTGTAGGCAACGTCCTCGGCGTCGATGGCGGTCAGAGATGGGAACTCGGCGCGGCAGTCATCGCCGAGTGTGATCACATTCGCGGCCGTGTGGAAGATGGCAAGCCGGCAGAAGTGGTGGCGGACCCCATCCGGCGCCTTGAACAGGTGACCGCCGAGCGAGTCAACTGGCCACTCGATGTCGCCGATCTCGGTGCCGCTCGCGGTGCGCGCCGAGACGAGCCAGTAGTCACCCGGGGCGTACACGGCTCCGCCATCGGCGAACTGGACCTCTACACCCCGCTCGAGTGGGATCCAGTTGCCGCTGGTCTTTATCTCCTGCTCATTCTCCCAGCGCCGGATCCGCGGGTTAAGAGTCGCGTCGGGCATCTTGTTCATGAGGTTGACGGCCTGGGGCAGGACGATCGTCGTGTCATCCGCTACGGTGTAGCCCTTGATCAGCCCGATCGCTTTTGGCGCGGCAAGCAGGTCGACGGAGTCGTCGACTAGTTCGATTGAACCCGCACCGGTGAAGCCGAGCACACTGTCGCGGCCGGTACTGTCCACCTTGAGCTCTTGACCGCTGATGCCTAGCCAGCGGGCTTCAACCGATCCGTTCTCGCGGGACCATTTGAAAGTAGCGGTGCCCAGCGCCCCACCCGCGTGGATCTCGATCCTGTAGAGCTGGTTCTCCAGCCCGTTGTAGTTGCTGCCGGGCGGCAGCAGGCAGAGCGGGTCGCCAGACTGCTGGTCGGGCACTTTGCCCTGGGCGGCCATGCCGCCCAATGGCCGGTCAACCAGGTCATTCCAGTCCGAGAATTGGACACCGCAGCCCAGCGGTCCTTGAGGGTTCTTGATCTCGGTGATCTGCAGCTGCCAGACCGCCATCGAACGGAATGCGGTATCCGGTCCACCCAGCGCCTTTTCGAGAATCGAGGTGTCTTCATGCGCGGTGAGGCCGCGCTGCCACACGTCGAGGTAAGCCAGGTAGTCGCCGGTGGTCAGGTCGATGCTCGCTGGAGGCCCGGCCTTGGCGTGTGCCGGGCTGGGTAGGTCGGGCTGCGTCAAGTACGTCGCCGCTCGGCGCACCTTGGCGCCCGTGAGTGTTCCGTAGTTGCCCGCCGTGGCGAATGTGATTTTGCCCGCGTTGTCAATGCTGTCGACTTGAGCCATTGGTGGCGTTGGTGCCGCCCCCTGCCCTGAGATCTCGAGCCACTGGCCGGCTTTGAGGGGAGCGCCATCCAACAGCAGGTTCGCAATCGTGAGCTCGGTGCCCGTTATTGCTAGCACTGACACCCAGTCGGCCAGGTTCTCGCAGAGGATGCCGTCGACATAGATCCGACCGGCGGTCAGGCTGAGGTCATTGCCACCCGGGGTTAGGCCGACCTGGAACCCGCCGCCGGTTTCGGGCACTCCGCAGGGGCCGATGACATCGAGTGCCGTCGTGTGGTCGAGATGGGCCTGGATGTCCAGCTGCTCGTTCCAGTCGGCGTCGAGCTGAACCCGGCCCTGCTGCATCCGGACGCCGCTGAAGCGCTTCGCCGGTCGGTATGTCGATCGGGTGATGTCAGCCCTCATCTCAGCTCCTCAGGTGACGTAGAAAATCCCGGCCGACAGACCGGCGCGGAGGTACTCGTCCAGAGCGGTGAACAGGTTCTGCTCTCGTTGCGGCTGCTTCAAAAAAGAGAACGCGCCCATCTCGGAGCCGTCCTCGGCCCCCGTGCGCAGCTCGATCGCCGTGCCTCGGTGAAGCTGGCAGTAGCCGCTGCTCCCGTAAGCGACTGAAGTGAAGGCCGGGAACAAGCGGCGGCGCACTTCGTCTGCGGGCGGGCTGTTGGGCGCGGAGATCGCCAGATCGGGCTGACATCGGAACCGCCGCGAGGTGACTGATCCCTCCGGCAAATAGCTGAAGCGGACGCAGCCCGACTGCCTCCGCGCGACGGTGACGGGCTGGTAGAAGAGGCTGTCGCTGGCCTCCAGTGTCTGCGCGTCAGTCTGGCCCAGGACAGTGCTTGTCTCGACCAGGACTCCGGTACGCGAGGCGGAGATGGCCGGCACCGGCAGTGGGTTGGAGAGAGACACGATGCCGTCGACGATCGAGTCCTGCAGACCAAGGTGCGCGATGGAATCGGGAAGGCTCAGCTGGCCGGCGATGCTCCGGCAGATGACCACCCGCAACAGCGGGTTGGACGACGCTTGAAGGCTGGCAGTGTTCGGTCGCGGCAACAGGGTCGAGTGCCCGATGCGCAGTCCGCCCAGGTTGCCGGGCTTCACGGTCACACCACCTTCCACCAGCAGGCCCTCCAGGATCAGCTCGCCTGGGTCATTGGCCTGGGCCGGGGCCGTGCCCACAACATTCAGGTCACCGAGCAGATGAGGTCGGCGCAGGACCGGGTCGAGGTCGCCCAGCACGTTGGGGCGAGGCAGGCCCGCCGCCACGATCGCGAGGCGGCTCCCCGCCGGGAGGTGGATGTCGGCCAGCGTGGTCACATCGTAGGTCGCGCTGTCTTCGATGGCGATCACACCGAAGGCTGGCGCGGACTGGCCGATGAACAAGTTCCACGCGTCGACGGCCTTCAGAACGTCGGGGTACGGCTGGGTGGAGTTGGCAGGTGCAGTCGCCAGCACTCCGGCCTGCCAGTCGACCGGCCTAATCTTGGGCTCGTACCAGCAGCGAATGGCCTGTCGCCGGTCGTAAGGACCGCCGCCCAACTCGCCGCTGAAGCCATAGCTGTAGCTGACTCGTACCGGCACGAAGGCCGCGCCCGAGGCGACCAACCGGCCGAGGACCGGGTCCACTGCTACGCCCGCGTTGGGCGCCGTCCATTGACTCAGATCGCAGACGTAGATGTCCTTGGCCGCGATCTCCGCGTTGGCGGTAAACAACCGGAGCACGGGCTCGATCCCGCCGAAGTAAACGAGGGGCTTCGCGGGCGTTTTCCGGTGCGCCTCGAGCTCATCGAAGAGCGGCCGCCGCCGCAGCGGGTCGGGGACGTCCAGCTCGGTCGCCAGGCGGTCCCCCGGTGCCGCGTCGGGGGCGGGGTTGAAGAGTCGTTGGTCGATCCCGAGCGGGCTGAAAGCAAAGCTCATGGGATGGCCCTGCGCAGCCCGCGGCGTGACCTTGGTCAGTGGGAAGGCTTGCAGCCGCCAGAGGTGGAGGCCGACGTTGCAGATGTTGTAGCGGCCGCCGCGGGCGATGGCGCGGACCTCCGCCGTGTGGGCGGCCGACTCGAAGGGGCCGCCCAACAGCTCCAGCGCAGCCGTCTTCCGCAGGTCAGGTGTGCGCAAGTTTCCTGGGCGTAGGTGCTTGACGTACTGGGTGGTCTCGAGGAGCTGGAAGTACTCCACGGCGCGGGCGCGCCAGCCAGTGACGTCCGCTGCCAGCAGTTCGAGCACGGCGACCGTGCCTTTGGCCCGCCGGTAGCGAAGCGTGTTGGCGACGAAAGCCCGATCGCTCGCCGTGATGGCGGTAACCGGATTCAGGTAGTGCACCGCCAGCAGGTCGCCGATGTAGGGCGCCAGCCAGGCCTGGCATGTCTCTACGAACCAGTCGTCGTAGAGCCGAAGAACGTCCGCGTCTACTGCATCGGCCTGTTCGGCGATGACCGCCAGCAGAGCCTCCAGGGGCCCGGGCTGATTGGCGACGCGGAGCCCTGCGTCCCGGTCTCTGTAGACCTCGGGCAGCAGGTTGAGCAGGTCGGCCGCGGTGTAGCTCACTTCTGCTCCTGGATGTCGATGCCCGCGGGGTTGACCGTGAGCAGCTGCGCCGCCTTCACGACAGAGTTCTCGAGGCGCGCGGGCAACGCGGACAGGATCGGGTTGGGCTCGACCTGCGCGCCGGTCATGTTCAGACCGACCAGCCTCACCCCCTGCACTCCGGGCACAAACTGCAAAGCAGCCATGACCTCGCCTTCGGTTACCGGAGTTGTGAACCCGCGCGCGTCGAAGGCGAAGCCGTTGGCGATGGCAGCGATGGCTGCCGCACGGACCCGGGCCCACTCGTAGTCGAGATCGCGATATAGCCTTGCCGAAACGTCGAAGGTGACGCTATCGAAGGTGTCGACCCGGAAGGGCAGCCGTCCGTCGCTGGCCCCGGCGATTGAGCCGGTAAGGTTCTTCAGCGTGAGACCGTCCACCGCTGCGCCCAAGTCGGCCGCCACGGACACGTGTGCGATTCGCCGGTGGCCGTCCCAGAGCCATGCTGCATGCGCCTTCGCGATGCCGGCAAAGGCCGCCGCGTAGCTCTCGAAGTCGGTCAGAGAGACGACCCTGTCGAACGTGAGCACGGTGAGAGGCGCGTTCCGCCGAGCGGCGGTGATCTGTTCGGGATCCGCACCGCCCGTGGCAGGCAGTGGGTTGCTGACGTTCTTTAGCCCCAGAGGCCGGGTCTGAAGCAGGGTTAGCTGGCCGGCCCGGACCCGCCCCCCAAGACCGATCCCGACCCGATACTTGGCGCTGACGTTCTCGGCGCCTGTCGGTAGCCGAGCCCCGGTAACGCCGTCGCCGAACTCGACCGAGACCTTGCCGTCGTCGGCGATGTGAGTGAGGAACACGCGGTCTCGCTGGCCGCGCCCATCCAAGGTTGGCACCTCGTGCCAGGCGACACCGTTCACGCGCACGTCAAGCGTCGACTCGGCGCCGCCGCCCGTCCTCGAGGGGACAAAAGTCAGCGTCGACTCTTTGAGGTTGAAATGCTGAAACGGTTGCGAGGCGTCGCCGCTGCCGAGGACGTCGGACTTGCTCTCGCCGTGCGTGGCCAGCGCCACGTTGGCGCAGACGGTGACGCGCCGGCGGAGGTACTTGTTCTGCAGACCGGTGCGCAGCGTGACGCGAGTGTGATGCGGGTCACTTTCATCGACCTGATCGATCACCACCTCCTCAGCAGCGTCCACGGCGCCGGGCCCCGAGGTCTCGATTGGCCCACTGAATGCCAGCCTCTGTCCGCCCGAGAGGCCGGGCACGGAGGTCTCGAAGACGACAGAGCTGCCGGTCACCGGAGAAGTGTCCGGCCACCCGATCGGCAGCAGCTCGCTCTGCAGCAGCACCTCGGTGGGTCGAAGGCGCATATCGAAATCCTTGGCGGGGTCCGGATCGAGCGTGAGCTGGGTCACGTCGCCCGCGACCGTGAAAGCCGCCGCGGCCACCCGGTCGACCGCCTTTATATAGAAGACGCGCGCGAAAGGGTCGGGAACTCTGAGCACGGCCAGGGTGAATGGCAAGACCTTGGGGTAGGTGGCGTCCAGGAAGACAGTCGATTCGGTGGACCGCACCCCGCTTATGGAGAAGCTGGGCCAATCCCGCTGTATCTCGAAGTGCATGGACGAGGTTTTCGTCGTCATCTTCGCTTCGAATTTCTGCGACAGCGCGGCTAGCTCGGACGAGTCGTCGATCGCCGCCATGTAGTCGTCGCGGAACGTCTTCGACATCGAGAGCCAAGGAGGCGTGTTGTACGCGAAGAGATGCGCGCTCTGGCGCAGTGCGTAAACGCCTGCGGCAGGCGGCGAGGCCGGCAGCGTGACTGAGGCGGCGACATTCGCATCGAGGGTGACCACGGTCACCTGCAAGTCGTTGTCCAGAACGACGGTCGCCACCCTTCGAAGGTCGGCTTCGGAGGAACTCTGCGCCCAGACGAGCAGCAGATGGTCGCCGTGTTTCAGCCCGGTCCCGACTCCGCCCAGGTAAATGGTCTGGTCCCCCGAGTGGGGCATACGCGTGGCGTCCGTCTGCCGTGCGCGGAAGCTGTTCCACTCGGGCCGCGCCGTGATCGGCTCGACCGTCTCGAACGTCTGTGGCTTCTCGCCAGGCCCTGGGAGGCTCTGGACCTTGACGCCAACCTCGATCGGCACGATGGCCGGCGCGCCCTTGCCACTTTCGACCTCGAAGGCAAGGAAGGTCGTGGTCGCAACGCCTGGCGCGGGTACGTAGCCTATCTCCGCCGCAAGTTCGTAGACAGACTTCAGCTCGGTCGCGGTGCGCAGGAAGCCCTCGTTGGCGATGCGCTCCTGATAGAAGGTGACGACGTCGAGCACGGTGGCCCAGGCGTCGAGCAGGCCGATCACGGGGTCGGCGGGGTCCCGGGTCGTGAATGCAGCAAGGGCTGCCTGGTGGTCGAGCGCCGCCTGCATCGTGGCCAGGAAGCTGCCATGCGTGCCCAGCCGATACGGGATGGCCGGCAGCCCCGGCCGCGGACCCCCGCTGCCTGCGGACGGGCAGCCGCATGCACCTACCGGCACGGTGGCTCCGCAACAACCGCAGGTGTTGAGCAAGGGGTCGGCCAAGCTCACGTCACACCACCTCGAGGGCCAGCCGGCCGTGATCGGGGAAGCTCGGGTCGCTGTCGCAGCGGATGACCTCGAAGCGTCCAACTGCCAACTCGCCGCGATCGAGGGCGAACGTCGACGGCTGTCCCATTCGCTCCAGCTTCTCGATCACAAGCGACTTGACGCCCGGGACTGCCAGCGCGGCCCGGTACAGCGCGCTGATGAAAAGCGGCTCGCCGAATGTGAAATTGTCGGGATAGAAAAAGGCACGCCTGCCGTCGGCGAGGGTTCCGGCCCCTAGGGCGGCAGCCAGAGCAGCCTTGACATGCGCGGCCAGGTACCCAGGACTCGCGCAAGCCTTGAGCGCGATGTCTAGCGGGACCTCAACCGGCGATTCCACTTCGACGTCCCAGCCGGCCATCCGGTATGTATCCAGGTAGGACGCCAACGTCGCCTTCTGAGATGCCGCTAGCTCTGTGGCCCCGACTGGGTCAACGGTGACGAAGGATGTGTACCAGCTCCCGGTCCACCGGAATTGGCCTCGCGCCTTCTGTACGTCCGGCCGCCGCTCGGTGACCTCTTCGTAGTCGGCCTCAGTAACCGCTCGCAGCTGGGTCCGGAAAGCGTGGGGCGCCATCAGCTTCACGCGCTCAACCAGCTCAGGGTCGGTTCCAGACCGCGCGGCAACCGGATTGCGCACTAGCTCCACTCCACCACCAGCCAGCACCACCCGCGAGATGGCGTGGCGGCCAACGTTGCCCGCTGTCCCATTACCCACGCGGTACATGGCCGTGAACTTGCGATCGGGATCGGGCTCCATACCGTGTACACCGTCCCCGAACCGAAGGGTGCCGAAGCCGTCGTCGTCCATCTCGACCACGAAGTCGGCGGCGAACTCGCCGCTCGACAGCAGGTCGCGACGTGCCTGCCAGCCCTGGCCAGAGTTGTCGGACAGGCTGATGGCGGGCACGGCATGTCGCGGGTCGATGGTCATTGCTGTCGCTGCTGGTTCGGCGCGGTCGACCGGCGCGCCAACGAAAGTCAACGGACCGCTCTGGAGCCGTGGCCGATAGAGTCCAGTGGTCGAGCCGTGTTCGCGATCGAGTGGGCCCGGGTTCAAGAGTCGTCCACTATCGGCGACGACGATGTTGCCGCGGGCGATAGTCACATCGTCGAAGCCCTTGCCGTCGAGGGTCACCGAGACACACAGAGGGAACGGGAGCGCATCGGATGCCGCCCACTCGACACGCACGATGTTCACGCCGGCCTCGAAGTCGCGCCCGGAATCGGCTCGCGTGAGCCTGACGGCATGCCGGTGCCTGGGGTCTGCGCCCGCAGCTACACCCTGTGCAGGGTCGAGCACCTCTTCGAACACCAGGACGTCACCCGGGCTGAGCTGGAGCGGGTTGTCCTCCCGGAGAGTGGCCGCCGTGCATCCCTTCGGCAGGCAGCAGTCGAAGTCGCCCCAGGTGTAGATGCGGATCGTGTTTTGCGTCTCTCGCAGCATCGCCGGCTCCATGGTCTCGAAGACCACCGGTCCCTCCCGTGCCAGGAGCGCCTCAATGTCCACCTTGCCCGGATCGATTACCGGACCGCCGGCGCCGCCTGTCAGCAATAACGTGGCGACAGGCAGCGGCACGTTCGGAGCGCCTTGCGCGACCCTCACGTGGACCCAGGCGCGGGCATTGCAGCCCTCGTGCATGTGGTAGTCGAGGAGCCGGGCGTGCCGTTTCACCGACGTGCGGCGGCGCGCCGTGGCCAGATACGCCTCTGTGGAGACGGCATCCTGGGCGTAGGTGAGCTGGTCCCCGAGGTAGGCGAAGAGCTCGACCATGGCAACGCCGAAGTCGGCCGGATTGCGCTCGGTCCACGAGGGCGTGACGGTGGCAAGGCGATCTAGCATCAGGCGCCGGAAGCTCGCGTAGTCGCGCGCCTGGTAGTCGATCTCCGGCTCCTCCGTTACAACGGGCGGACATTCGAGCGGCACGCAATCGAGGCCGGAGTCGCAGTCGATCCGGAAGGAGAACTCGACCTGGGAGAGTGGTGGGTCGTAGCCGGCAGGCGTGTCGTCGGAGATGTCGGAGACACGCAGCCGGAAGCGGTAGCTCGAGAAGTCGCCGAGCTCGTCCACATGGACGGTCAACACCTCATTGGCCGGAGGATCGACCCGGGCTACCACCGGGCGGATCCGCACCCCGCCGTCGATCGCGATGTTGATCGCGGTGAGAGGGTTAACCACGTTGTGAAAGAAGTGGACCGTGAGCAGCTTCTGCGCGGCATCGACCTCGAGGAAGTCGATGCCGTTCAACGGACTGGCCGCGTCGGCGACGACTGCCCGTCGCTGTTCGCTGCCGCAGCGGAACTGGAAGCGGTTCACAGGTCTCTCGAGAACTGCGCGGTCTGCGGCTGACTCCGCGAGGCGACGCGGTAAGAAACGGTGATGATCACCGTCGAGTCCTGGGCCTCAACGCTCACGTCCTGCACAGCGACCCGGTCACCCAACCACTGCTGAAGCGCACCCTGCACCGCCATGTGTGCGGCCGAGACGACGGGGTCACTTATCGGTCCGAACAGAAGTCGCTGAACCCCGCTGCCGAACGTAGGGCGGTTGACTCGCTCGCCCTGGGCGGTGAAGATCACCTGCTCGATCAGCTGCCGAATGTGGGCGTCCTCATCTACAGTCGCGGCTCCGCCGAGCGCTCCGGCGTGAAACGGAAAGTCAATGTTGCTCACGTGGCGATCACCTTCGACTGGACCGCGAGCACCTGCAGCCCCGTGCCCGTCGGCACGCACACCGCCTGGCCGGTCTGGATCACCAGCGGCACGCCGAAGGACGTGACGCGTGTCGCGCCCATAACCCACTGGGCCGTGACGCATGGTCCTGTTCCGGGCGGCGTCACGAACGGGCAGCCGGCCACGGTGTAGGGAGCCGAGAGCGTGACGGCCGGTTGGCCGGCGACCGTGATGTTGGGGCTGGTGACGGTCGGCGTCGCCTGGCCCATGTGCATGCACACGACCTGTGCGCCCAAGTGAACAATTGGCCCAGGCATCACATGACCTCCAGGGCGCCGTCATTGATGACTACCTGGTTGGCGGTGAGCATCACGGTGCCGCCCTGGCCGTTGTCGATCTGGATGCCGAGATCGCTGAGCGTGAGCTTGGCGCCACCCGACGTCTCCAGGGTGATTCCGCCCACGCCAGGCGTGTCGTCGAGCGTGATGCTCTGGCCGCCCTCGGTCTGGATGATGACCTTCTTGTAGGGAGGCGCGAGCAGGAGTGGTGGCAGGTCGGCCGCTGAGCCCCACCAGCACCCGGCCCAAATTGGGTAGTCCGGATCCCCATGCTCGAACTCGATCCAGACTCCGGCACCGACCGCCGGGATCGCGAAGAAACCGGTCTGACTGCCGCCGAAAGGCAGGCACGGTATCGCCCAGCCGCATTCGTCATCCCCGGTCACGTCCGGCACTCGGGCCCTGACCCGACCGAGCATCAGTGGGTCCTGGTTGTCGCTCACGATCCCTCGGTACTTGCCAAAAAAATCGCCACCCTCACCGCTCATGGCCGCACCAAGGGAAGCAGGGCTCCGGTTCCCTCCCGCTTGCAGCTGAATTGCTGCGTGTACCCGCCCTGCACGCTGATCTTGTGAGTGACCCGGTTCACGTAATAGAAGCCGTCGTAGCTCGTGCCCACTCCCCTGACTCCGACTAGTCGCCTGGGTCGCAGCACACTCCCGTAGCGGATGGTGTCCACCTCGCCGTGAGCGGTGACCGGGTCGGGTGACCTCGTGGCGGCAGCAAGCGCGCCGAGAAGCGCCTCGGCCGCCGGCTGGTTGGCGCTTTCGCGCAGGAGCTCCGTCCGGCTGGTCGGAGTTGCGCTGGTGGCCAGCGGCGGCATGCGCAGTGGGGGCACCGGCGGGATGGGGATGCTGGTCTTGGAGATTGGCTCCACGAAGGAGCCTTTGGCGCCGGTTGGCGCAAGCCCGTCATTGGCGAAGCTGATGTTCTTCAGGTTGCTGGCTCCGCCCATGTTCTTGGTCAGGGCCGGCTGGGGGATGCCGAGTCGGTTCTCAGGTCCGAAGTAGGCCCCGGTGACGCCAATCGTCACCGGCTCCAGATAGAAGACAAATCCGTTCCGCCGGGCCAGCCTGCGCAGGAACGGCAGGTCCGCCTCGTGCTGCGTGGTATTGCCCTGCAGTTCGATCTTGAAGACGGTGCTTGGGGCTATGACCGTCGGCACGATGCCGTACTGGGCGTAGGATCCCAGCACCTGGAGAACGACGAGCGTGTCGTTCATGTTCTGGTACTTGGCGCTCTTCTCCTCAAGGTTCATGCGGGCGAGCACGCTGCGCCCGCGGACGGTGAGGTTGGCCATCCCTGGCTCGTCGGTCGGCACGAGGTGGTGCTCTGTGATCACGCCGTTGATCAGAGGCACCGGCTCGACGCCCATGACAACGCCGATGAGGACCAGGTTCAGCGGGTCGATGACGCCTGTGAGAAGCGACAGGTAGTCGGCGCCGCCCGGCTGACGTCCCATCGTGAACGTCAGGTCGAAGCCGTCGCCGTGCGCGTCATCCATGGTGACCTGGACCTGGCTCAGCGCTTCCATAAGCGGTAGCGGGCACGGTGTGGGCACCGCCTTGCCCATCCACAGGACCAGCCTGATTCCGAAAAGGCTGGTCAGCATTGCGTCACCTACGGACCCACCACCGGCACGGACAGCCGGCGGCCTCCAGTCTCTGTCAGTTCGATGGGCCGGATGACGCGGTTGGCGTCGCAAAGCCTCCAGAACTGAGTCGGCTCGCCGAAAAATCGGTTCGCGAGCAGGTCTGGGCGTTCGCCTTGGATGGCGATGTACTCCAACGCCGGCAGCGAGCCAGGGTCGACGGTGAAGCGCCGCCGTTTGTACGAGACCGTTCGCGTACTGCCGTCGGGCAGGGTGACCACGAGGGTAGCGTCGTCAACCTTGTAGTAGCGACTGGTGGCTTCGAACACGTCAGAAGCCGCCTGGCAAGAAGCGAAGTGGTGACGGCGCGGTGGCGAGTGACTCCGCCGTCCCAATGATGGCCAGCGCTTCTTTGACAACCTGGTGGGCCATGAAGATGGCGCCTCCCGGCGAGAGCAGGCCAAGGTCGTCGTAGGTCAGGACCCTTGCGCCAACGCCCACCTTGGCCCGGATCGGATTCAGGTTCGGGTCGAAAGCTTCTTCTGTAATGCTCAGCTCGTTGAGCCGAACGGGAAGAATCCTCTTGGGTCCCCACACGAGCAGAGTCAGCGGCGCCTCTGGTGGGATGATCTCGATGATCCCGATCGCGGCCAGGATCTGGTTGGCGATCACTCGAAACGAGCTCGGGTACATCATGGTTTCGAGCGATGCCAGGGTGGGGTGGAGGCCTAGCGACTGGGCGATCGGGTCGCCTTGGCCGAGCTGGTCAGCCGCATCGATCTCGATGTCCAGGTGGATCGTCTCTTGCGGCGGGCCCTGAAGCCGCAGCACCTCCGACTTGCTGGCTCCGCCGCCGCCCCCAGCCTCGGCTGCCTTCGGCTGCAGTGTGCGTGTGAGCGTATCCGGGTTGTACTGGAAGACGATCACGCTGAAGCGCGGGCCAGTGGGGTCGATCGCGATCAGAGCGCCCTTCAGCACCTTCGGCGAGCCGGGGAAGCCGCTCATCTGGCGCCTCCCTGAAGGGTCGTCCACACCCCGCCTGCGACAGCCCGGCCAATGGCCTCCGGTCCGTCCCGGTGGCCCAGCGCCAGCGGTCGCTCAGCGATCAGATCACGGCCGGCCAGCGCGCTCAGGGTGGCTGGCAGCCCGCTCCTGTGTACCTGCTGCGCAAGCTCCGACCGCAGCGCCGCTGCCACCCGCAGTCGATCGCTTGGTGGCACGCCCTCGAGTGAGAGCTCCTCGATGTGGAGGTCGATTCGGAGCCTCACACCCAGCCCCTGACCTCGACCGGCGTCAGCGGGCGACCGATCTTGGCGCCCTCACCGCCGGCCGCTCTCAATAAGTGCCGCATCTGGACTGGCGTGTCGTCGTCCGCCGCCAGAAATGCCGCTTGCAAGGCGATGTTGCGAATGTTCCCGCCCGCCATGTCAAGGCGGGCCAGCTTCTCGACGTCGAGACCATTGGTTGGCGTCGAGCGCGGAAATATACGTCGCCAGATCTCAGTTCTGAGCAGCTCGTCGGGGAATGGGAAGTCGACCACGAAACGAAGGCGACGGAGGAAGGCCGGGTCAAGCGATTCCTTCATGTTGGTGGTCAGGATGGCCAGACCCCGATATGCCTCCATTCGCTGCAGGAGGTAGCCGACCTCGATGTTGGCGTAGCGGTCGTGGCTGTCCTTGACCTCGCTCCGGCGCCCGAAGAGAGCGTCCGCCTCGTCGAACAGGAGGCAGCTACCGGCCTGCTGGGCGGCGTCGAATACCCGGCGAAGGTTCTTTTCGGTCTCGCCGATGTACTTACTGACGACCTGACTCAGGTCGATCCTGTAGAGGTCCAGGCGGAGGCGGTTGGCGAGTACCTCCGCTGCGAGTGTCTTGCCCGTTCCGCTGGGACCTGCGAACAGCGCGGTGATGCCGAGCCCGCGGCGGGACCTCGCGGCAAACCCCCAGTCTTCATAGACGCGCGCGCGATGCGTAACGTGCATCTCGATCTCACGCAGGGTTTCGAGCTGGGCTCTGGGCAGCACAAGGTCGTCCCAATCCGCCTGCGTATCGACTCGCTGAGCAAGCTCGTCAAGCGGAAGCCGGGCCTGAACGCGGCAGGCGGCCCAAAGCGCTTCGCCCATCCATTCTTGGTTGCCCACGGCGCCGGCCAGCCTTGCCTTTCCGGTGGCTTCGGCGCACGCTGCCCGAATACGCGGCGGGCTGAGCTGAAACTGGGCGACAAGCCGGTTCAGCTCGCCATTGAGAACCGCGGCAGAGCCGCCCAGCAGGTGCTCCCAGAGGTTGCACTGCTCAGCGGCCAGGGGCGGCTGGGCCTCGAAGCTGATCAGCATCCGCTGTCGGGCGGCGCGCGGCTCGCGGCCGCACAGGATCAATGGGAACCGCGACGAGTCCAACACCCGGGCTACCGCCGACTCGCGCGCTCGATCGCCTCGGTCGAGGTCGCCGCAGTCCAGCAGAAGGCAGAGCGGGGCTAGCGCGGCCTCTCGCGACCACAGTATCTGGAACTCCGTCAGCTCGCGGGAGTCGGTGGGCAGTGCGTCGCTTGACATGGCGCGCAGCGAGAGGCCGACTGCCGCGCACACAGCCTCCGCTAGAGTCCGCTGATCGCTCGAGTTGCCGCCCCAGATCTGGATGACCGGTATCTCGTCCTCGCGCCCGGCGGACCACGAGGCGCCGACCTCCTCGGCGAGCACGCTCTGGCTCACTGTGGGTTCGCGGGGCCCGCTGGGAGTTTCCAGCAGATTGGTAATTCGTTCGTCCATCTGAGGCAGCCCAGCAAGCTGGTGGAGGATCCTTTCATCGATGCGCAGCGGCGCCTGGGTGATCGCCATCCCGCCACCGTTTGTCTCCACTAGGTGGAAGTGGCGGAGCGGCCCGCTGGGTCGGATCGCGCTCCAGTGGGGGTTGGGCAGGGCGGCCAGCGCCAACCCGAATGTAGGGTATGGCCGTGAGAGGTCGCCCTGAGCCGACGCACAGAGGGCGAGCAGCCTAGAGTCGAGCTCCACTCCAGCACACAGGACCAGCACGTCACGCTCGAAGTCGCTGAGACCGAGAGCCTCTGCCAGGAAAGCGAGAGCGGAGCCCGAAACGTCTGTCACACCAGCGGCAGAGAGCGGTGGGCGCTCACCTCTACTGGCGGCCTCCAGCAGGCTAGCCAGGCGCGCAACCTCTGACATGAGCTGGTGCTGGTTCTCTTCCAGCCAGGTCGACCCGGAAGCGGAAGCCGTGGCGGAGCCGGTCACGCCAGGGTCACCTGGAGCGGATTGACGAACTGGCTGGCGGCGCCGTCGACCTGGACCTCCGCGGAATAGGTCCCAGGCCTGACCTGGATCGAGAAAGCTGGTGTAGTTGTGGGCGCATTACGGGTCGGCGACTGGAACATGAATTGCACACGGCCTGTGGCCGGCTGCCGCAGGAGCAGCAGCAGACTCTGGGCCACACCGACGCTGACGTCGAGTGTGACGTTGACGGTGATGTTGATGAGGCCGCCGCCGGCGGGTGTGCTGTTGCCATGGCCAAGCGCGGTGATGGTGGGGTGGAGGACGAACTGGACCAGGTTGGAGACAGCACCCGGATGAGGCAGCGGCGGGTCACCCAGGTACAACTGTGAAACCACCTGGAGCGGTTGCGGCCCAGCGCTGAGGTTGCCGGCCAGGGTCACGCTCACCTGCCGGTCAGTGGCCCCATCAGGCGTCGCATCGCCGCTGGCAAGACGTACAAGTGGAGTGCCGGCCGCAAGGCCGGAGCCCAGAACAAGGATCTTGCTTCCAGACGTAATGGGATTGCTGAAGCCAGCCGCCGACACGACCCGGTCGATTTGGGGGGCGGCTGAGGCAAGCGTTTCTATGTCCCTGCTAAGCACAGGCGGGGCTGGGGTCACTGCGCCTGGTGCGTTGAGCAGCACGACCCCGGCCCGGTACGCGACGGAAAGCGAATAGGGGCTCTCGAACACCGACCAGAGCTTGGAAAGCTCTTCGGTGCTCATCTCGATGGGACAGAGCCGCACCAGCTCGACCTGGGCGCCAAGGTCGCTGTTTTTCAGCTCGGCGTGGATCGGGTTGTTGTTGAGGCTGGCCTGAGCGATCACCGTATCGATGACCGGCTTGGTAATGGTCGCCTGGGTATGCAGTGTCGCAACCACGGCACCGATTGCTCGCTGCGGCTCGAGCGTCACGTCGTCGCCATAGCCGGTCATCAGATAGAAGAGGTCAACGCCGGTTTGCGGCACCTGCTCGAGGCTTCCATCGGACCTCCGTGTCGGCAGGTCGGAGCCCCGCCAGGCCGGGTTCGGCACGACGGCGTAGCAGTAGAGGTTGAGGCCGAGTTTCGGCTTGAATGCCCCACCCGCAGGACGGTCGTTGGTCACATGTGCTCCGGGCACCGCGGCGGCAACTGGAGCCTGAAGGATCAGCTCCAGGGCGGCCGTGACCGTGCCGATCGCGAGGTAGTTGCTCACGCCCTACCCTCGCTGGTCCGCTCCAGGTACTCCTCCAGCGAAGGGAACGGCTTCGGCGCAGAGACCTGGGTCGGCTGAACAGCCGCAGCCTGTCTTACCGCGCGCAGCTCGACGCGGCCGATGGTCACGTTCACGATTGTTTCGCCGACCGTGTCCATGGCGTTGTCTGTGGCGTCGGTCGAACCGCCCGCGCCTCTGGCCAGGGCGGGACGCACTGGAGCCTGCTCACTGAAAGCGTTGAGCCTCGGACCACGTAAGTCACGCCTCGCAAGGCCGGCCGCGACCGCGCGTCGCGGCGCCGACGAGTCGAAGGCGGATGGCGATGACTTTGCCTGACCTGCAGGCGTCGCCTGGCTTGAGGCACGCGTCGGCACCGGCAATGCCTGCCCGACGGCGGAGTCAGGGGTTGATGAGCTAGTCGCAGAGACGGCTGGTTCCCGCAGCCTGGTCGTCGAGCCGGGCACCATAGCCGGACCCGCGTCCGGTGTGGAGCCCTCATTCGTGCGGCTGACGAGGCGTGAGGCCACGACCGGGAAGGACGTCCTAGGCTTCGGCGAGTTTGGCTCCGCTAACGCTGGCGCCTCGCCCGCGGATGCCGAGGCTGGCTGTGTCGCCGCGTCCACCGGCGCCCAAGCGCGCCTGGTGATCGGAGCGGCTACCGGATGCGTGGCAGCCGATCCCAGCCGGGGAGCAACGACCTGGGTGAGGACTTCTTCGAGGCGGGTTTGTTCCCAGTCGATTGCGGAATCCGGGTCGTAGAGCGAGCCCACCATGGGTGCCAGCGCGACCTCGAGTCCGGTCGCCCGTGCCGCAAGGATCTCGATCAGGTCCTTCATCCGGCCACCAGTTCCAGATAGCGCGCCCTTCTGGCGGCGCTCAGCGCGAGCACTGCCTCCTCGGTCCAGGAATACGCAGTGGCGAGTTCGTGCACCTGATGCAAGGTTCGGCGGGCCCAGGCATCCACCTCGGTCCAAGCAAAGCTCGCAAGGTTGAAGGTGGCGACCCAGGTGTGGCCGCATGCGGGGCAGTCGGCCACGACCTCAGGCGCCACCAGTGGGTCTAGCTCGGCCATCCGCTGGCCGATCGCTCGGGCCAGCTCATCGGGAATGCTGTCGGTTTCCATCGGGCGGCCGTCATAAGTCGCCCGTACCAGACAGCTGGCCAGAAGCGAGCGGCGGGCATCAACCAGGTCGAGTTGGCCCTCGACTGCCGCGAGATCGCGGCTGTTCGGCACCCGGAACTGGGCCGTCCACAGGCCGATTTCAATGCTCTCGAGTCCCCCCGCGTCCACCGCATTGGGTGCGGGTGCGAGCGCACCAGCGTCCGTATCAATCTCAAGCCGCTCACCGCAGCCGGGACAGTTGCCAACGGCCCTCAAGGTCGGGCCAAAAAGCAGGTTTCTAAGCTCCAGCAGCTTGGCGTCTCGCCGGCCAACCGGCAATGACGCAAGGCGGGCAGGCTCCGCCCCCGGATCCGCCAGAAGGACCAGGGCGAGAGCACGCGCGCTGCCGGCGAGCGGAACTGCAGCGGCCCAGGCATCCAGCAGTTGGGAGCTAGTAGGGGTTTGCACGAGTCTGTCAAGCCGGCTGGGTGAAGCTGGGCTCCTTCTCGTCCGGCAGGCTGAACTCGCGCTGCCAGCCCTCGTTTTCCAGCTTGATGTGCTGGACCGCCACCGCGTTGGCGTTGGCGTCGAGATCGGGGAGAGCCTGATACTCGGAGACCCAGCAGGAGTAAATGCTGTACCGCTGCACGATCTGGCCGGCTTCGTCGTAAACCTCGAGATTCACATCCTTGCGAAAGTCTTTCAGCGACACCTCGCTGCCCAGCGTCTGTCCGAGCAGCCAGACCTTGTTCGCCCACTGTTCGAAATCCTTGTCGTGAGTGACTCCGCGCTCAAGCGTTATCGGGTCGTACTTGGTGCGACCAGGGAGCTTATGGGCGGTACTTTGGTCGCCGCCTTCCCGGTGCTCGATTACCTCCGTGGTGCGCTTAAGCGCGCTCACTTTGCTGACTCCAAGCACATACCGCCCGTCCAAGACGAGGCGGAACTTGAAGTTCTTGTAGGGCTCAGCACGCTTTGCCATTCGTGTCCTCCTCGATGGCTCAGGTCGCCAGCTGGCCCGCCAGCTGCTGAATCTTGATGACGACGAACTCGGCCGGCTTGAGTGGCGCGAAGCCAACGACGATGTTCACGACGCCGAGGTCGATATCTGACTGCAGAGTGGTCTCTCCGTCGCACTTCACGAAGTAGGCCAACTGCGGGGTTGCCCCTTGAAAGGCGCCCTGGCGGAAGAGGTTGTGCATGAAGACGCCCACGTTGAGCCGGATCTGCGCCCAGAGGGGTTCATCGTTGGGCTGGAAGACCGCCCACTGCGTCCCCCGATACAGGCTCTCCTCGATAAAGAGGGCCAGCCGTCGAATCGGGATGTACTTCCATTGGCTTCCGAAGTCGTCGTCGCCGTCCATGGTCCGGGCGCCCCAGTTGACTATCCCGACCGCGAAGTGGCGGAGCGTGTTGACCCCGCGCGGGTTGAGCAACCCATTCTGGTCGTTGGACAGATAGGCGGCCAGGCCCGTGACCCCACCCCGCACGTCGGCGTTGGTGCCGGCCGGCGCCACCCACACGCCGCCTCCGGCGGCGGCGTCGGTGCGCGCCATCAATCCAGCGACCGCTCCCGCCGCCCCCACGTTCAGGTTCACCCCGTTCTCGGTGATGGAGAGCCACGGATAGAACACAGCCGTGTGATCCTTGGCCACGCCGATACGTAGCTTGGTGATGCCGGAGGCCGGCTTCAGCACGTCGTCTGGCGTCTTCCATTCCGGCGGCGAGTCGATGACTAGGAAGGCCCGTCGCTTGACGCAGAAGTTGCTGGCGTCGCCCCAGAGGGCGGCCCGCTGGTCGGTGGTCTGACCGTAGTCGGTTGGAAGAATGAGGATGTTGAAGAGGTCCACTTGCGAGTCGACAGTGGTGTAGGCCGCCTGGTAGTCCGAGGCCTGCGGCGCCATGCCGTCGTCGCCTGCCTGTCCGGGCGTTTGGTAAAAGCCGGTCCCGCCCAGCCCCAGCGTGAAGAGGCGGACATTCCTGTTGAACTGGCCTCCGATGTCGTTTCCGGCGGTCACAATCGAGCCGATGGCGTTGTCGTTCAGCGTCGGAACTAACGCGAGTCGCGAGCCCCAGACCTCGGCGGTGTAGCCGGCGCCAGCCTGGTTGACGAGTCCGGCGATGATGTTCCACTTTTCGCGTACGCCGTCACTACCGCCACCCGCGTCCTGGAACATGAGGGCCGCGGGGTTCACCGTTACGATCGAATTGCCGAGGTTGATCGGTGTGCCGCCATCCAGGGTGATTGAGTTGAAGTTGTTCTGAGCCAAGCCTGAGAATGCGGCCAGATTCTTGATGTCCCAGACGATGCCGTTGGCAGCGGGTCGGTTCTGTGCATAACGCGAGATCTCGACTCCGCCCTGGGCGCTGCCCAACATCAGCGGAACAGCGAGGTCATGGTCGCCTGCGGGCTGGATGCGAACGTCGCCGTTTGCAGACGCTACGGTCAGCCATTGCGCAGGGTTCCCTTGCGGGCCACTGCCGATTGTCGTGGTCACGCTCGAGCCGACCTGCATACGATTGTTGATCGCACCCTGGATGGCCGTCGCAATCGCCGCAACGGTGCCCGGTACAACGATCGATGAGAGGTCAACCTCGATGAAAGGCCCTGAGTCGACGCTGATCCGTAACTTGTTGGTGGTGGCCGTGCTGCCCAGGATGTTCTTCCAGTCTGCCAATACAACCCCCCGCCCGGACTGGGAAGTACCACTGGCGGCTGCGGCCGCTCCGCTGGCGTCGGCGAGGCTGATCAAGCTCGAGTTCTGCGTCACGTACGTGGGCGCGTAGCGCGAGTTCTTAGGATCCATGCTCAGCCCGGTCCAGTTCTCGACCTGGTTCTTGACCGTGTTGCCCTGTGCGTCCTGTGACGCGACGAAAGCTTCGAGGTTGAAAGTGGATTCGGGAATCAGCGTGCGGTAGTTGACGGCAAGCCGAATGGTGTTGCCGAATAGGCCGGCGGACACGGCGGTGGCGGTGAGTGACGGCTTCTTGTTGTTTTGGGTGCTGGCTTCTGTATTGAGGGTGACGGTCGCCGCCTTCGCGCCGGCGGCGATCCTCATCACGTAGCAGTCGCTGCCGCCGTTGGCAAAGAAGAGGCGGACCGCCCGCGGCAGGTCGCCGCCGGGATCGTCCCAGGAAAACGTGCTGCCGAAGCTGGTCGGGTTCAGGATGCGGGTTGGAACGCCTAGCTGACCGCGTGCGGTCCGACCGACGAAAAGCCCGATCGAGGTCCCGACGCCGGCGATCGTACGGACGCTGCTCGGCAGCTCCTCGATGTAGACGCCCGGGTAGGTGAAAGCCATGCGCGGTGCCTCCCGTCAAATTCCTCAGGGATTGGCCAGAATCAGCGGCAAGAGAACGAGGATGCAGGCCGCCTCATCACGGCAGTGTTGCGGCAGCGTCACGGGGTCATCACGAAGCCGAAGACTTCAGCGCCGGATGAAGTCGAATTCAAGCGCAGACCCTTATCGCACACGGCTCGAGGGCTGACTCAAACGCAGACCTGTACCGCTCGGGACTAGAGGTCGGTGCTCCGGGTTATGCGGGCCGTGAAAGCGTCACGGCGATGACCCTCACTCGGCGGCGAACTATCAGCACGGCCAAGCGCTCCTGAGCCGGACTGCCGGTGGGCACGCGTCATTTGTGCTGCCGCGGCCGGCCAACGGCGCGAACGGGGCCAGCAAGCCCCGACGCGCGTGATTGTTCAAGCACTGCTTCGCACCCGGGCAGCGAAAACCGCAGGGTTCTCGCCATCATCCCGGCGCCACGAGACCTCGCACCACGCGCCGCCCTCGCGCACCAACAACGTGCCTTCGTAGCCGGTCACCGTTGCCTGGGACAGGACGTGTTCGCAGAAGCCGAGCCATTCGTCGGGCTCACGGCCTGGCGGGGTGGGGACCGAATGACGCGACCAGTCGAGCGATATACGGGCACCGAGCACCGGCTCATCATTGGCGTCGGGGAAGTACAGGCGCCGGCCCTGGCTCGCGAAGTAGAAATGGAGGCTCCGAGCCGCGCGCGCGTAGCCAAATGTGAGGTCGAGTCCCCAGGCGCCTAGCCAGCGCTCTTTGTCCGCGAAGCCGACGTAGCTGAGGATTCCCAGGGCGTTCAGCTCGACCAACAGAAAGCGGCGCTTGACGGATTCCCGCGCTCTGGTCTCCTCCGTCCGAGGAGCTCGGGTGATCATTTCCAGCTGCTCGGCCTGGCGCTCGAGCTGACGCAACGCCTCCTTCTCGCCAGGAGCGGGCTGGTGCCAGATCGGGATCTCGCGGAACAGCCATGAGCCCGGCGGCTTAGCGGTTGCGCCGCGGAGCTCGGACACCCTGTCGATCAGCTCCAGCAAAGCCTGGCGCGGGACCGCGACCTCGGGCATGCCAATTGCGCTGTGGATGATATAGATGTCGTCGCCAAGTTCATGACCAGTCAGTCGCCGCCATAGCCGGCGCCCTTGGGTGAGGTCATCATCTGGGCCGGCGGGCCGGGCGACCACTGGGTATTCGCCGACCGCCTCGCCAGCCTCGACACCACGTCTGAACTCCGGGACTCTGCCCTCGACCGCCCACTGCAGAGCCAATTCCAGCGCTTCGAGGTCGGGGTCGCGAAAGCTCGGCAGCGGCCCGAAAGCAGTGTTGATGAGCGGCACGGCCAGCCCTTGCACGTTCAGAACCACGTGTGCTCAGGGTAGACGGTGGTGATCCGCCAGCCACCTGTCGTGGGGTCGGGCGCTGAATAGCCGCTGAATGTGAATCCTGATGCTGACGGGCCAGTCCAGACCACCTGGCCTGTCGGCGTGGCTGGCTTGGGGTAGCTCTCCCACGCACTCGAGCCCTCATCGATAAGGATCGTTGAATCGCTGATTGTCGTCTTGTACTGGGTGGAAACCTTCCAGTCGGCCTTGGTGAAGCTCGGCCCACCCCACTCGGCTCCTGGCGGAGGGACGCCCGCCTTGCCGCCTGGCGCATACATGTACTGCTCGTACTTGCTGGCCGTCGCCGTGCCCATAGGCTTCGTCTTAACGAGCTCGAAGTGAAATCCCGGGTTGTCCGTTTGAAAACGCATCAACTCGGAATCGAGATGGCCGCCTCCAACGCCGGCCTTTTCGAATTCGATCACACTCTTCGGTGGGCTCTCTGGATAGAGGATATGCCCTAACCGCTCGCTCGTCATTGCGCTTCGCGAAGGGAACCGGTGTTTGAACGCCCGCCATTCGACCTTCGGCCGCAAACTTGCATCGAGCGCCGCAGGCAGCCCCAGCGCACGCAGCCGATCTAGTCGTTCCTTCATCGCCGCAGGCTCGGCGACTACGGAGGGATCCTCGGGATCAAGGCCCATCGACTTCAGCATCCGATCGATTCGGGCTTGCTGCGCCTTGATTGCTTCCTTGTTGCCCCCTCTCCGGGCAGCTTCCAGCTCGGCGAAGAAGTCCGTTAGCTCCAAGGCGGCGGCCTGATCGTGCGCGGTTGGCCGGCCTCCGCCGCCGGGCTTGAACACTGCGGCTTCCATCTGCGCATCTACCTCGGCCTGGGTCGCGTTTGGGAAGTCGCGTAGGATCGCGGCAATCTCGTTGAACTCGTGCCCGGCGATTAGGTGCACGTCAGCCTGGTATACGCGATCCCTGATCACCACCTTGGCCTCCCAGCCCGCCGCGCCGCGCTGCAATGTCACGCGCGCCGGGCCTGATTCGACGCCGTGGCTGGCTTTACCACCGAGGGAACCCGATGCTTCGATGGTGATCTTGACTTTGACCACAGGGCCCGCCGAGGTCTTAACTGTCATTTCAAAAGTCGATGCGGTGCCGGCAGTGGGCGGGGTGGCGCGCGTGACTGTCACGCCTGGACGGGGCTGCCCGACCGCTCTGTCGACGCCCGTCTCCAGGGATGGCTCTCCGCTCTTGACTTGGGTGGAGCCGCTCAGCTTGTAGTTCTTCGCTCCGCGGACGGCGCCCTGAGCGGTCACCTCGGGCGGGCCCCCCTGGGGAACTCCTGTCTGCGCCTCGCCACCGGCGCCGGCCTTGCCTTTCTCTACTCCGGGCGGTCGCTTCCGGCCGACTTCCTCGTTGGGGAGGCCCTCCGCCTCGGCCTGCGCCTTCTGAGCCTCCCTCAGTCCGTGGATGAAGAGAAGGTTGTTCTGGAGCCCAGACAGGATCGCCTCGGCGCGCATCCGGCGAGCCTCGCTGTGCGTGATTGTGCCTTCCTGTTCTTGCTGCTTGATCTTGACCAGCGTGTCGAGCGTGGCGATGTCTCCCCAGATGAAGCCTCCGTAGTTGACGATCTGGCCGAACACGGCGCTGCCACGGACGAAGGCCGCTGCGTCGGCCAGGGCACCCTTTGCGGCGAGCACATCGGCCTCAGTCGCGTTCTCGCCAAGCAGGGCGAATCGGCCCTGGGCGTTAGCCATCCGTAGCTTGCCGATGGCACCGAGCGTCGTCGCCGCGGCGGCAAGCACGGCGATGACGTCCCCGATCGTGGCCGGGTCGGTGAAGTCGAGGGTCCCTTTCTTGTAGCGTTCCCACAGCCGCTCGGCCGCCAGCGCTCCCCCGATGACGGCGGCCACCTCTCCGACGCCTGGAATGAACAGGCTCAGGGCAACCAGGATCGTGACCAGGTCGTTGAGCCGCGATTTGAGCAATGCGAACCCGGTGTCCTTGTTGCGGATCACCTTCGTCCGGGTCTTGATGTTCGGTATGTCCGCCGGAAGCTCGACTGCCAGCTGGCCGCGACCGAAGCCGTTACCACCGGCGAAATCCTCAAACGCCTTCCAGATGGCGTCCTCATCGTTGTCGGCCGCCTGCGTGTAAGTGCCGCCCTCTTTGGCGCTGTCGTCGCTCAGCATCCAGCGAACCCGTTTGCCGTCGTTGGACACGCGGCCGAGCTGAAGGATGAGTGGGTAGCTGAGCCCCGTTACGTCGCTGGCGAACGCCGCCCGCGGCCGGTACACCTTGTTGGTGAATTCAGCTGCGCGTCCCTCGGCTCGGGCCAGCTGCTTCTTGAGCGCCACGAGCTCAGCGTCCTGGCGCGCTAGGTCGGTCGTCGCTACGTCGACCGACGCCTGCTTCCTCTTGACCGCGAGGCGCAGGGCCTCGAGCCCAGAGCCATGTGCGCCGATCTCCGCGTCGGACAGCCGTTGCTCGAGGTCCGCCTTTCGTTTGGGGTCCTGCTCCAGCCGGATGGCGGCCTTGAGCTCCTCGATGTCTGCCTCGGCAGCGCCCAGCGTGTTGCGTGCGATCCACTCGGTCGGGCGGACCTCTACCACCCTGATCGCGAAGCTCGGCGCCCGGCGCCGGTCGCCCTGGGCCTCCGGGCTGGCGATGCAGCGGACCACATACACGCCCGGAGTCTTTGGCCAAGGGATCTCCTGCTCGCTGCTCCACGCACTGAGCAGATGACTGAATGTATCGATCAGGAGGCCGCCGGCGGACACCAGGGCCGACGCAGGTAGGAGGACAAGGTTCTCGTACTCCAGGCCCATGCGTCCTACTGCCTCGACTGCTGTCTCGCCGTGCCGCAGCCTAACCATCGACTCGGCGGAGGTAGTGGCGTCCTCCGCCAGGTCCTCTGCGCGGCGCTCGGCGTCCCGCGCGATCAGTGCACCCGGGCCGACCAGGTTTTCAGGCGAGACGGCCTCGCGCCGCATTGACTGGGCCTTTTCGGCGGTCAGCCCCTTCTTGCTGACCTCCGTGATGTTGAAGTACTCCCAGAAATACGTGATCGGGGCCATCTGGTTGGTGACCATGCTCAGCAGGTCGGCCTGGGTCCCGAGCATGCTCCAGTCGAGGACCATGTTGTAGGTCCCAGTGCCACCAGTGGGCTGGAGGTCTGGTCCGGCCATGTGGGCCGGCCATCCTGGGTCGGTTGCAGCCTGCCCGGTTCCGCCCTCGTACTCGTTGGCCGTCCGCGGGTGGGGCCTTGGTTGAGCCTGGTCTTTCTTTTGCTGTTTGTCTTCGGCCCCAGTCTGGACCGGAGCACGCTTGCCTCCAGCGGCCTTGGCGCCGCCCGAGGGGGACTCCGCCGCCGGTCGCACCCAGACCACGTTTCCCCGGCGCAGGAAGTCGACCTCTTCGGCCACGGTTATTGTTGAGCTCGTCGTGAGCTCGACGTGCTCGCGCTTATAGAACCCGACCGGGGTCAGGTAGAACTCTTGGTTGTTGTCTGGGCCCTTGACATAGGCGCGCTCCTGGCCGAGTGCGCTGCCCACGATTACGCCTGGAGCCGGGAGCGACCCCTTTCCGGTGAGCTGCCATTTCTTTGGGTGGTCGAGATCGCCTGCCGTGAACCCGTAGAGGTAGTCGCTGACGACGAAGACGATCGAGACCTTGATCCTTGGATATGTGCTCGCCAAGAAGTCGAAGGTTCGTTGCGCCAATACCTTTTCTGATGCCTTAAACGGGATCAACTCCTGCCAGCCCTTTTCCGCGAGCTCTTCCGGACCGAGGATCCGGTCCTGGGACACCTCGCGCTGAAGGCCGACGGCCCGATGTGAGGGCCGCGGTCGAGGTGCGCCCGCCAAGACCGCGGTGGCCGTGCGCTCAGCGTCCTGTTCCAGCGTTCCGCTGTCGGGCTCAACGATGACCGGCGCTGCCGCGGCCGGCGCTTGCATGTCAGACTGCTGGACGACGTGCGTCAGCTCGTGCGCTAGGAGGCTGCGGTCCCCTCGTCGCTCATTGCTGAACACGACGTGATTGCCGACCGTGTATGCGAGAGCCCCGACGCTGCGCGAGCCGGCGTCGGCCCGCGCGCCTTCGTGCACCCGCACGTCGCCGAAGTCCCAATTGAGCCGGCGACCCATGAATTCGAGCTCTGGCGAGGAGAGCCGCCGCCCTGCGTCTGAGTAGGCCTCCACCGCTGCGGCGGGCGCGGGCGCGCCCGCCGCAGCGTCGAGACCTCGTCTGCGCTTGCGCCGTAGCGGCCGGATGGGAGGTGGTGGCGCGATGGGTCTCGCAGCCGGGCGGGCCGACGCCAGCGGCCAGAGTTGACTCCGTCCGGGTTCCTCACCTCGGCTGCGGCGCACGGGCTTCTGCGCTTTCGGCGTGGTTTGGTGCGCGGCGTCGTGCTGGAATCCGGGCACTGCTGTGGGCGCGGAATCTGCCACAAAGCCGTCACCGGTGCGTCACCGTGAGGCGACGGGCGACGACGTCCGTGTTGGGCGCAGAATTGCTCACACAACACCGGAGCTCATACCGGCGGATGGCGAGCGCCCCCGGGCGCGCACCTCGAAATCGCCCTCTTGGCCCCAGACGCAAGACTCGTTCCCACAGCCAACCCCTATGGCATGGGGTGGCCGGCGATTACCCCTGCCGCCTTCAGCCAGCCGGCGCTAACGGGTCGATCGTCAGCAAATGACGGCTGAGGCCCACACCTTCAGGGCCCGGCGTCCTCGTCCTTCACCGATGTCGCCAGGAACGCCTCGAGCCAGGCCCGTACCTCGTCGCACACGCCATCGAGTGTGGCCGCGGACGCGATCCGATGAGGTGCGTTCGCAGTCTCAACGGTGTGAGTTATCCGCACTCTCAGGGGGCTGTCGCTCCGGGGCTCGAGCCACGCCCGAGCGACAAAAACCCCCACTTTTTCGGCCGACTGTCCTCGCATAGAAACTCACAATGCGATCTTCGCCGTCACCAGATCGTCAACTCATTCTGATATGACCGATCAACTCCTCCATCTGTGCTGACGGTGCGAGGTCTAGCTCTTCACGAACTAACCGCTTGAAATAGGCGTACTGTGCCAATGCTTCACCAACGTTGCCCTCAGCGATGTGAGCCGCGATAAGAGCGCGATGTGCGCTCTCTCTCAACGGCTCTGCTTGGACAGCGAGAACGCCGATGCTTACCGCGTCTCCCCAGCGACCAGCTGCGACCAGACGTTCACACCACCGCTCGAGGGCATGCATGCGCATCTGACGGAGCCGCTCGCGCTCCACCAATACCCAATCCTCGGCCCAGGTCGGCAGGAGATCCCAGCTCAGGAGCGAGCCATCGCATTCGTGCTCACCCGAGGCGATTCCGTGCAGCAGTCGAGCCGCCAGCGCCTCGGCCTCGCGAACATCGACCTTGACGTCAGCGGTGAGCGTTAGACACTCGCCGCATGCCTCTAGGACATCTTGTTGCTGAGCCCTGATCCGCCAGATCGCTGACCGAAGGTTTCCATAGGCTCTCTCCTCCGTGCAATTCGACCAAAGCGTTCCGGCGATGAAGGTCCGTGTTAATGGCCGGACGCTCAGCGCCAAGAGGGCAAGAAGCTTCTGTCCGCTCAGCGACACCGCCACTTCCCGGCCGTCGGCCGTGAGCTGGAAGCTTCTCAGTAGGCCCAAGGCGACCTGCGGCCTGTCCTTCGAGATTCCGGACTGGACGCTCCTGGATCTCAGATGCGACCGAAAGTGACGAGTCGATGTGGCCACCCCATCGAGGCTGAAATGGAGCCGTGATCGGGGCGTAGTTTCCAGCGTCACCCGGGCGTCACCATCCGGCTTGCAGGGCGCATCGCTCTCGACCCCGGCGGCCGGTGAAGGGGGGTCGAATGTGCCGCTCTGGTATCAGTAGCCGTCAAGTGATCGTCGAAAGGCGACAAGTTTTTGCTTGACAAAACCAGTCAAGTCTCCGAGTGTCATACTCGGGGGTCGAGGCGTGCTCGCCAAGTCGTCGAATTCCAAACCGGCGTTGGACCGGACTGGCCAGTCAATGGCTGTCGAGTTGTGTTTGCTACGGGGATTCGAGCTTACATGCGCTGGTAAGGTCGTCCACGTTTCCAGCAGCGGGCAACGTGTTCTCGCGTTCCTCGCGTTGCATCCTCGACCTCTGCCGCGGTCATACGTGGCCGAAGTTCTTTGGGTCGAGTCGACCGGCGAAAGGGCGGGAGCAAACCTACGATCGACCCTTTGGCGGCTCAAGAAGCCTGGCCTTCGCCTGATCGACCGGGCCGGTGACTGCCTCCGCCTAGCAGAGCATGTGATCGTTGACGTGCATGAAACAGAAGCGCGCGCGCGACGAGTGCTCGATCCGGACTATTTTGGCGACGAGCGTGACGCTGTTGAGCTCACGAATTCTGGCGAGTTGCTGCCGGCGTGGTATGAGGATTGGGTTCTCATTGAGCGAGAGAGGCAGCGGCAGTTGCTACTTCATGCCCTCGAGTCGCTTTGCGAACGCTTCACGCGTCGACGTAGTTTTGGCCCGGCCATCGCCGCCGGGATTGCCGCCGTGCAAGGGGAGCCCCTGCGTGAAACTGCACACCGCGCTTTGATCCAGGCGTACGTTGCTGAGGGAAATCTCGGAGAGGCCATTCGTCAGTACCACACATGCAAGAGGCTCCTCCAGGAGCAGCTCGGTCTCGAACCGTCGACCGACCTGACCGAATCGGTTCGCAAACTCTTTCAACGCCAGGCGCCCATCCAAGAATGGGCCGAGCCACCCAGGCATAGCGGGGTCAGGCAGCCGGACCTCTCGTCCGCCCGACTCCCCGCCGATCGGAGGGCGCAGTCGGCGGCAGGCGTTTCGCCCTCGTCACGGCTGCTTCGTGCCGGTCAGTGACGCTCCCGTGGCGACGAAGTCCTAGGTTCGGCCAATGCGTTTAGAACGCCCCGGTAAGCGTGGCCCGAATGTCTAGTTTCTGGTCGGTTCCGCGTACGCCGTTTCAGTCGGCTTGATCATCTTCGCCGACACAAGCAACCTTGCTCCAAAGCAATGACAATTCCCACTCGTAATCATTTGGGCGATCGCCGGCCTGCTTCTCGCGTTCGTCGCGGTTCTCGTCCCTAGGCGACCGAAAGTAGGCTGAGTGGGGTTTTCTCGGCAAGATCCCAGTTGGCGCACCCATCCCACGGTCAATGGCCCGGACATTGCCCCATCGCAGCCGTGGCTGTTGCAACGCAATGTCGGCGACGATCGCCACCTGGCCGTGGCACCGATCAATTAGGCAGGAGGTTGGATCTATGAACATCCTTGGTCGCGAACCTGTTGCCGCCCAGGGGCTCACGATAGCCCTTATCAATCTCCTCATCACATTTCATCTGGTGAACCTCAGTGATGCGCAAATTGGAGCAATCAACATCTTCCTGGCGGCTGTACTGGGTTTCTTCGTCCGCCGAAGCGTCACCCCAATCAGCGATCCGAAAAACAGTGGTGGACAGTCACTGAAGCCGATTCCCGATTCGCCCTCGCCGCCGCTGCACGTGGCACCACCAACGACGCCTCCAGCGCCGCAAGCACCGCTACCGCCGGGGCCGCCAGCAAACACCGCCGACGGGACCAAGTTAATACCAGACTCGATGCGGATACGCTGTAGTTAACGCTGCAGTTACCGGCCGCAGCTAAGCCATGAGAATTAGGCTGGAACCGCTCTTGTTCGACTCTGCAACTGGTTCCGCGAGCTATGCGGATCGCAAGACACGTAGAGTTCGTGATAAGCAGGGCCTGGCGTTTAAATGACTGCAGCCATCGCGGTCATTTGGTTGCCGGTCGGAACGGGCAACTTGCAGCCGATTGAACATACTTTGGGGGGTGGCCGCACGGCCTGTTTCGGGCGAGCCACGGTCGCAGTGCAGGACCGGGACTAATATTCACGTTGGTGGCGACCTGCCCACTGGGCGGTCGTCAAGGCGGCCTTTGACTCGTGTAATGGGTGCATGTGTGGCCAAGTTGACGAGGTGGACTGATAGATCATCTCAGGCTCGCCGCTCGAGTGCGCCTACCGGGAGCTTCGTTCCGCAGATCGTCCACGATGTCTTGCGCACCCCCGGTCATCCCCTTGACGCTTCGGCTCGGTCAGCCCTGGAACCGCAGTTCGGGTTCGACTTTAGTGCGATCAGGGTTCACACCGACGCTTCTGCGGCGCTTTCCGCCCACGCCGTCGCCGCACGCGCTTACACAGCGGGTCGCCACATAGTCATGGCCGATGGGGAGTACCAGCCAGCGTCGGCCACCGGACGGCGGCTGCTGATGCACGAGCTAACGCACGTTGTACAGCAGCGCGAGAGCCTAGATCCACAGGGCCAAAGCCTCCCTCTCGGCACCGAGGACGCGCCCGCCGAACTCGAGGCTGATCGGTTAGCGAGCTCCGCCAATTCGAGGCTGACGCCTACGATTCATGAACACAGCCCCGGTCGAGTGCAGAGGCAGGTGTACGGCCCGGCCGCTGCGACGGGGGCGGGAACTGACTTCGACAATTACCTGCTCCAGTTTTCCGCGCTAGAGCAGGCCGCAATCGCTGACGGCTACGGCTTCGACGACCGTATCACCGCTTTTCGCAAGCTGTATTACGACTCTGCGAGTTCGGCGACGACTTATGCCGGAGCAGTGGTCGGCGGTGGTGTGTGGAACATCCTAATTCCTGGGGCTGCCGCGACGAAGTTGCCTCCTAGCTGGTCGACGGGCGCCCTCAAAGGATCGGTCGACTATATCCGCGCGCACCAGGTGCTCCCAATTGGCGGCAAAGCAGTGGACGTTGGGCACATGCTGGCCGGTGCCGACGCGGCGAAGCACCCTACCAAAATCAGCCTGGGCGCCGGCACGATCAATCTTCGCTCGAATGTTGAAGCGTCGACGTTCATCGGCGATCTCGGCAGCGTCGTGACGGAGTACATTCACGGCTCCCCGACCAGCTTCCGTGACACTGCGATGGTGCGCACGAGCCTTCTCGACTCCTATTACGACGGCTCGCACGCAATGGCGTCGGCAGCGGACATGGCAGGCAATGCCGATGCATACGCACTCAAGTTCGACGCCGCGAAAACGGTGGCGGACAACCTGAAGGACTACTACGCAGCGACGGTCGGTGGCGCCAAGAAGCGCTTCACGAGCTTCGCTGCCGGTGTGGGGCTCGGGGCGCTCGGCACTTCGGGCTTCCCCGGGGACAGCCGTTCATGGCGCCAGGCTATGACCGAACAGGTCTTTAACGCAGCGCTTGCGTACGCAGCCGGCAAGGGCTGGAGGAGCGATGTGATCAACGTGCTCAACGACCCTGGCCCAGGCATCATCGCGCCGACCTTCTGGGAGATGTACTGGAACATTTCCGAGTGGGTGGTGGACATCTTTGTCGACCGGATGAAGCGAGATGTGGCGAAGGAATAGAGGCACGATACGGCTGGGTGGACTCGGGGAGATGGACATTTCGCCACCGCTAGGCCAGATCGAAGCCCTCTCCGGTATCCGCGTTCCTCCTAGCGCGAACCACGTTCGGGCGCAGGTGCATCAGGTTCTCAACAAGCGCATGCTCCACCTTCGTTTTGATGCCGAGCCCGCCGAACTCGAACGAATGCTTGCTAGCTCGCCGTTTAGTTCGCGGCCGTCGCTTTCCGTAGTTCCAGAGCTCTTGGTGGCGTCGCCGAGGCCGAGTTGGTTCTCTCCAGAATCCGCGAAGCGATTCTTTGCCAGCGAGACGCGCGGTAAGGCGATTCTGATCGACACCGGTCAGTCGTCGTTTGTCATTTACGTTGCAGCACGCGGTTAGTACGCTTGCGCTCACAAGCGTTTCTGTTCGGCTCCGACAGCGGCCGTCATTGGCGGCGAGCTGGAGCGTTGAGAGTCCGGCACGGGATTCGAACCCTGACCGTTTGTTCAGCCCTAGACATTACGGGGGGACGACAGCCCCGCCTGATGAATGTAGACCTGGCGTCAAAATGACGTATGTCACAGTGGGTATGCAACCTCTTGCCGCTGGACGCGAGCCATCTGACCGGAGCGCGCCCCAGGGAAACCACCAATGTCGAATGGGTGACGATGGCGCGACCACGTGGCCTCCAGGCCTGCACTCACCATTCGCTCGCTGCCTTCTTCTGTGTAATCCCGCATCGATTCCAGACGCACTCGCTAGCCCGGACCCGCGTAATGGCGCACTATCGCAACAACCATCGCAATCCCTGCACTTGCGACTGCACTGACCACAAGAATCCATTTCAGGTGTGTTAGCAAACCGGTTGCGGTCAACCCCGGACCGTAGTTCGGATAACTGAGACAAATCCAAGAGATCGCCGCGTTTTCAAGGAGGTCGATTGCTCCAGCGGCTATCGGGACCCATCGAAGGATGAGAAACAGGGGGGCTGCTGCACCTGTGTGAAGCGCCAAGAAGCCGATGAGACCCGCCAACCCCAACGCATAAAGGAGCGGCGTGGCGATGTCCCACAGTACGTGCCCGAGAACGACCTGCTGCCTTCCTTGCTCGCCGTACGCCTTTAGGTCGCTCGCGTAGTCGGGTGTCTGGAGCATCGCCTGATCGAATCGGAAAATCTTCAGAGGTCCTCGGTAACCTCCGGCGGTAGCCACCCTCTCGGGGACCCCTGCGCCAATGATTGCCTGCATCACAAGTAAGGCCACGAGGGCGGGCAAGAACCTCTTCGGACGGATCATGTAGTCGACCACAGCAGCCATTGAGGTTCCTGCTAGGTCTGGCGGGCGTTAGTTCGGCTTGGCCGAGAACGGTGTGGCAACGTGTATGTCCGCCAAACCAGGTACCCGACCAGGCGAACGAGAAAGATGCCGGCTATCACCCAGACGGCACCAAGTCCGATCCGCACTGCTTCGTTACCGGCTTCGCCCACGTGGCCCGCGAATAGCGCACCGAATACGCGAGCCAGCGCCACCAGCGTCACCCCTACTGCCAACAAAACTGCCGCGACAAGACCGTATGCCGCCAGCCAGGCGAGTTGTACTCGTCGAACCGGGATGGCGACGACTTCCACAAGACGCAGCGGAAGGCTAGCGACCGGCCTGAGCGGACCGGAAAGTGGTCCGGCCATCGCGGCTTTGGACAGGCCAACCCGCAGGCTGCCCGGCTCCCGAAAGATGGCAGAGGGATCGACAGTCACTGCGCCATCTGGGTATGCGAGGTTGTGCAGTAACGCCCAGAAGTCTTTGGCAATATCCTCTCCATCCTGGACCAATGCCGCAATGCTCTGGGTATCAGTGATCTTTGCCTGCACGCTTGGCAAGGCGTCGAGAATCGTCACCGGCACGGTCTGATACTCACTGTTGACGCGCTGAAGGTCCGTAATCGCGTCGCCGAAGAAGTCGGTCGTCTTCATGAGCACAGAGACACAGCTTGCAGTCGCGTTCGCGTCAGGCAGGCGTCGTCCCAAGTTTCCTAGGCTCACACCAAGAACTTCGCGAGCGTTCCCGAGATATGGGTCAGCAGCGCAGCTGAGACTGAGGTTGTCGTCAACCCCACCATCTATGAAGAGGTCGTAGGAAGGCGACGGCTCGTCCGGCATCGCGCGTCGCTTGATTCGCGCCGGTTCGAAGAGGACGGGTATGCACATGCTTGAGCGGACCGCCAGCGCAAGAGGTAGTTGCTCGCCATAGAGCAGAGGATCGAATCGCCGATAAATTCGGTTCTCGAAACGCTGAAATTTGCTATCGAGCAGCGTCGACGTTCCCAATGCCTCTAGTTCCTGCTCCTGGTTGCCAATTGTCCGCTTGATGTCATCGTCGTCATTGAAGTAGTCAAACGTGGACGCCTTAGACATCCACTCGTCGTATTCGTCGGCCGCACCTATGTCGCTCGGGTTCGCCAGGTAGCAGAAGATTGTCTTTTGCCCGGTGTAGAGGTTGGTGCCAATTATGTGGAGCGCGCGTCCCATTGCGAGGGTGTCTCCAAAGGTGTACTGGTCGCTGTAGTACTCGAGGTCGTGAGCAGCCGCCAGGTTGCGCTTCGAGTTACTCTTCAGGAACCGCCGGAGTTCCTTCGAATCGTTGGTTGAAGCAGCCGTATCAAGGAGCGTCTGCAGCTTTGGTCGCAGGTCCTTGGACATCACGGTCTCCATAACGGCGAGGATGCCATCGCCGCGGATTGCACCAAGTGCCTCCCTCGCATCCAACCGGAGAAGTGCCGCTGCAGCGCCGACGAAGTTCCAGTCGAACACAAGTTGGGGCATGCTGGGATCACCGAAGCACTCCACAAGAGTCCTGATCTGCCTGGCTGTCAGTCCGGAAGCGAACAACGCCGAATAGACGGCGCCCGCAGAAGTTCCGACGAAAACGTTAAAGCGCTCCAGCCAGGGTTTACCCGACACAGTCCATGTCGCCATCTCACCTAGGACACCAATGTGAGTCGCGAGCCGGATACCCCCGCCACTTAGCACCAGCGCACTTTGGGTCCGCCCCTTGGGTCGAGGATCGAGCGCTCCCATTCCGTCCTCCCAGGCCATTCGCGCAACCGGCTCCAAATGAAGGTGCGAGTTGCTGCAAAGAGCCACTTCACCGGGCCTCGTTAAATCAGGCGAATCATGACTTGACAGACCTGGCTTGGCAAGGATCGATGACAAAACGCTCACCTCGTCAAAGAAGTAGTTCCGGCGTCCTAGTTACGTTTGGCAGCAATTTGACAGCAATGCCGCTGAACAGTTGTGGATGCCCACGGCCACAACCACTGACCATCCGGACTTGAAAACTGTAAACGGGTCCCCGTCGAACCAAGCCAGTTGGGTGGGTCAGACTGACGACGACCAGAATCATCACAGGCCAGGCCAGACCGATCGCGAGCGTGACTACGTCACGCAGCACGTTCGGCTTACCTAATCCCGCTCATTTCAAATAGCGCCGACGTTGAACAACACTGTCGTATTCAGCCGTGGCAACTCGAACTGGCAGCTCTTGCTCCACCGCAGCGTCCGGGCCGTCACCAAATCGATGCCCAGGTTCAAAAGGTCTACCTCGATTCTCCGGATCCCCTCTGCCCAAACCGAAATAGTGTCGAAGGAGGAAGGCGAGCTGGAGCCCGATCCCAAACACCCAGGTACCAAAGCCACCTAGCGCGATGTGATTTACGTGGAAATTGACTCCGGCCGAGGCTGTTGACGCGCCGAGACACGCCAGGCCCCACGCCAGGAGGTGGAGTCTCATCTAGTCGTCGGCGGCGACAAGGCCGGTGGCAAATCCAGCGAGTCCCCCGACTACTGCGCCTATCCATGCGGGGTGCGCCCACCTGGCGTTCAAGGCAATTGCGGCCGCCTCTCCCGAAGCGGCGCCCGTCAGAAAACCGATCACGGCGCCACCGAATCCGGCCAGCAAAAAGCGCAAATAGCGTCTAGCAATCCACATCGTCGTTTCCTTTCTGTGGTTTCAGTGCCATCTTGCTCAGCCTCCGATCAATCCTCTGCCGCGCTAGCGCTAAGTCTCCACAATCAATGCCGGGTGCGGCCGCGTCTCGAATGAGTCGTGCCGGTGTCGATGAGTTGCTGCACGTGGCTGTTGGGAACGTCAGCCGGAACGTGGTCGATCGCCACTGCAACCGCGGTGCCAAGCTCAGCGTCCCACAGATCCTCTTCGGTCTTCTGTAAAGCGTTCTTGACGGCTGCTGTGATCGTGGCGCCGCTCAATCCGGTCGCGGCAACGAAGGCGGCCACTGCCGCATAAGCTGCGTTGAATTGTTTCTGCAGCAGGAGATACAGGCCAACGAGCGCCACGAGTGCCACGGGTATCGCAATCACTAGCGCCGTCCAGCGGAACACGAACGCCTGCACGAGAGTCCAGTAGCGACTCACCAGGCGCTGAAGGGCAGAGATATAGTCGCCAACGTGCAGAAAGTCCGTGGAAGCCTTCTCACCGGATAGCAACCCGCGCCACGCGAGGATTTGTGGATAGAGATATCGATCGGCCACCATTGGCCAGGTAGTCGGGAGCTTGGCGGTTGTTTTTCCGGCGGAATCGGGCACGACGCTTCGGACCCACGTCCCGAAGTCATCTAGGGTCGCTACCACAGCGTCAGCAGCATGCGGTTGGAAGCTTGTCTTCAAATCCCGAAGCTCCTGAATCATTCGGTTCACCTGTTTGGTTGCGAAGCTCGCCGCAAGCGCTTGGCTCGGGTCGGCACTGTCCTTGCATGCCTTGTACGCTCCCAGCATCGACTCGGACAGGTCCACCCCCACGCTGTAGGCCTTGCCCAGCTTGAACCCCATCGTCGTGAGCTTCGTCAAGAGATCGATATGCAGCGTTCGAATCGCGGCTTGGCCCGCGGGGTCCAAATATGGTTGAGTTGACACCGGCGGCAGCGCCGCACCGAGCAGCGGCTTTGGTGCTGCAGCCTTGACCGCCGTCGTTGACGGTGAGTCGGTGATGTTCAGCGCCTTGATACCGACCTCGATTTGGCTGATGAGGAGTGCGAACTTCTGGTCTGGGCTAAGAAGGCCAATCGCGGGCAGGGGATCGTTTTGCCTCGCTTGCGTCTGTACGTCAGGTCGCAGGGCCTTGAGTTCGGCCATATGCCAGCCGAGTGCGAAGCAGGTCTCGACAGTTGGATCGCCCTTCCCCTCGGGCTGCGGACCGAGTTGTGCTATCTGACTCGCAACGTTTGCGTTGAGAGACGCCGCTCCAGCCTGGTCTGGGGAGCCACCCACGGTTGTCGCAATACCAGCACTCAACTACTGTCCCTCCTCTGCAACTGGGTCGCCCGTGATCGTCCTAAAACCGAATCGGCCCGAGCGAGCGCGAATGATGGACTTTGACGCCATGGGCGATGGGATCGAATCCAGCCGGCCATTTGGTCCGCTCGTCAGCCCGAGAACCTGAAAGATCGCAGCCGTCGAGGTTGGCTGCCGAGAGATCCTCGCCACACAGGTCTACTAATCGAAGATCGCAACGGTAGACGGGTCTTCCCGACAAGATGAAGTAGGGCTTCCGCTCTGCAAGCGCACCACTGAAATAGGCCCACGCGGCCAAGACCTGAAACATCCGCTGGGTCTCTTGGCTAGTGATGAATTGCTTCCGAACGACAGGATCCGACAGGGTGACAGCGACGAAGTATGCGGCCCCAATCAGGCTGAGCAGGATTGCGACCTTGACCAGGGCATCGCTCAAATCGAGCTCCATGCCATGCCACGCGAATGGCACCACGTTGACGAGGTTGGTTCCGGCCAAATCCTGCGTTTGGTTGCGTCCGATGACCAGGAAACCGATGACCAGGAGGATGACGGCCAATGCCGTCGCCGATGCCAGTACACGAACTGAACGCCCGAGCCAGATCGGAGCAACGAGGCTGAGTCGAGTCTGTCTACCAAGACTTGGAAACTTCAGCTGCGGCTCAACCCCGGCGCGGACCAATGCCGCCGCAGGGGTGTTGACCGCGTGGCTGGCGCTATCTTTGGGATTCCACTCGCCAACCTCCGCGAAGGGCCTGGGCAGCTGGCGCCACAGAATGACGACGACAAAGAGAGCGGATAAGCCGACGAGCCACCAAAAACGCCAGGCCTCCATGCGCCCGAAAAGGCGCCAGGCATCACCGCTGATGAACAGAAAGACCACGATGCCCACCATCCATGGCACCGTCGTGGCCAAGTGTGGCGCCTGTGACGCTCCATCGAACACGGCCCGAAATGTGGCCACGCTGAACGTGACAATGTTTCGTCCTGTGAAGCGCCGAATTGGGAAACGGTATACAAGCGCGGCTACGAGAATCGCGGTGATGGCGACAGAACCGGGATCACCGGGGACGATACTGATCGCGTTATAGGCAAACAGGCTCGCCACAGCGAGCCAGAGCAGTAACTCCAGGGTTCGAAGGACGTAACCCAAAGGCGTTCGATGAGTGACTCCCCGTCCGGTGCGCGTGAAACGCAGCTCGCGGCTCATGAGCATGCCGACGATTCCCACGCACAGGCAGATGCCCAGGAACCAGTACCACTTGCCGAGGTGCGTGCCATAGGCACTGGTGCCGTAGGAGCCGGTGATGACGAAGAACGTGAAGACGGCGCCCGCCCAGCCCAGGATCCCCGCTCCAAGCAACGCCTTCTCGAGCCATCGGGTGTCCCGGGGGAAATAGTTACCTGCTAGCTCCGGCACCCCCATCTGTTCCAGGTATCGCGCCACATCAGCCAGGTCTTGCTCAGTCACACTCGCCATCGGTGCAATGACCTCCGCGCCCGACGCAGGCGGTGATGTAGCAGCCGTTTCCAAAAGCTGTCCGACGGGCTTGTCACTCATCCCTCCCTCCCAGAGCATCGCCATCACATGCGCAGATCACGGCATGATTTCCTCGGGCGCTTCCCCGAATTTCTCCACCAGGTCGTAGGCCAAGCCCGACCAACCCGGACCGCGTCCAGGGCGAGCCCGCCTTGCCATCCAGACGTGAGTGGATCCGTCTGTCCAGCGTGCCCGGCGGAACCGCCGCGTCACGTCGGCTCCGGCACGAGGAATCGCCTGGTCGGTGACGAAATAGGGGCTGCCAGGCTCGAGGATGACGCCCCTCGCCACTACCGGCACTGGGCCTGTCGCCGAAGGCCGCTCGATGATGCCACGTCGGAAATAGAGCGCCCCGTCAGGTGCTTGCACAGGCACCATCGCGATCCAGTTGTCCGGCACGGCCGCTTCCAGCAAGTAATAGATGTCTGGTCCGCCAGGCGTCCCTTTACGTCGCGGCACGCTCTCCTCCGACAGTCGCTGTCGCCAGGTTTCATAACCGTCGACCGCTAAATCCATCGGCCCCTGCAGGTTTTTCTCAACCGCCCAGGACATGGCGGCCATCTCATCTCTAAGGAACAGCACATCTTCCAGTACCGGGCCCTCGATAACCGTCCCAAGGCTCGGTGGGATGAAGAGGTAGTCGACAACGCTGGCCCCGTCGCCGAGCTTGAACATCGACCACGGCCTCTGCCCGGCCGGAGCCTGCTTCTCGGTCGATCTGATCAGCGTGCGTTCGCCAAACGTGTCTGTGACCACCAATGTGTCGACCCGGAGGAGCGAGCCGACGTCCATGGGGATTGGCACCTCGAACCAGTCCGCTCCATAGATCAGAGCGAACTCCATGACCAGCATCTTGGCCAGGTCGACATGATCGGTATCGAGCTCACCAAAGTCCGTCTGAGCGTCTTCGAGGTGCCACCACTGGCGGGTCGGCATCCCGTGGAACGTCACGAGATTGGGCAGGAAGTTCAGCGCGACTGTCGCCACCGTGGTTTGGGCCGGCGACTGCACCAAGGCGGGCGAGGGATCGAACGAGTACCAGTCGAGTCGGTCGCCGCCGAAGTCGGGGGCTACGAGGCCGACGTCATCTGCAGGGGTCGCGGAGCCAACCGCGAAGTTGAATTGAAGGTGTCGCCCATTCCACGCCGTGTCGTGCACCGGTTGGCTGTAGAGACTTTCGACGTAATCCGTAAATCGCTTCTTGATCGCGTTGGTGACGGATGCTGGTAGAGCCGGGCTGCCGGCTTTGATTGCCGCGTAGAGACGCTGTCCGTCCGGTGCGCGGCCGGCGGCGACCCCCCTGAACTGGTGGCCCACCAGGTCTGGCAGATCATCCTTCGACGTATCGGCAATCTTGAAATTGGGATCATTTCGAATCGCCTTCAGGTCCACATCGGTAACGCCGCCACTGCGCGCCTCGTCCTGAAACCAAAGGCCGAGCTGAACCGATCCGCGGACGTTCAGATGCACTGCCTCACGCTCGACGTGAGCTTCGAGCGGCAGGTTCGGATCGAGGTCGACCGTCGATCGCGGATCGCTGCCCGGACGATATGCGGTCAGGCTCCGGCTGTCGGTGCTCAACGTCGCCTGAACCGGAGAGCCGGCGTCGTCGGCGGCGAATTCGCCTGTCATCCACTGGCGCGCGAGGATCCACGCTGGATCGCGTACTTGCGCTTGCAGGCTTCGCTGCATCGATCCTTCTCTAGGCAGCGGCTCGAGCCTGGTCCAGTTGGTGATCGATGGCATCAGACCAATCTCGAATAGATGTCCAGGATGTCGGCCGAGATGGTCTCCCTCTGGTCGTTGAAAGGAAAGTAGAGCCCCGGCAGGATCTGACCGACTTCCTGAATGCTGTCCAGGTCCACTGTTCGAATCTTCGCGAGGTCCAGCGTTTCATTCAGGATCGCGAGCATCGCTTCCTCGTCCCAGAGCGGCCTGTCATCGGGACACACAGCCAGGAGCAGCACCTGAGGCGCGCGTGACTGCGGCTCCTCATAGTGGAAGGCAAGGCCGGCCGTAACGCCGGTGCTCGGTATTCGCTCTGGCCACTCATCGACGAGCAATCCCGCATATGTGGCGGAGTGCTTGTAGTCGCCCACGGCCACCGCCACCATCGACAGGCGGCCGGGGGGAGGGGCTGGAGTTGGAAGGCCGATGCTGATCCACGAAGCTCCGGCCTGGAAAGGCAGCTGGCCAACGGTGAGCGGCAGGCGTGCGGCTCCATTTACCAGCTGCGTTGCCGTAAGCGCGCTGTCAAGCCGCGTGATCGGAGGGCGGAGGTGCGTCAGCTGTTGGAGCCAGCGCGACGGTGAATCCGTATCGCTGCCCAGAAGTCCGGCGGTGTCCGCGAAGGCGGACTGGAGATTGGTGTTGTCCGGCGGAGTGAACAGAGGCAGCGCGTTGAAGTCTTTGCCGAGGACCGCTCTGATCACGGTGACCGCTTCCGACGCCCGCTTGCCTGGTAGTGCCGGCGACGACTGGGCTTCGAGTTTCCGCCGATTCAACTCCTTGAGCACGGAGCCGGAACGCGCCGCCAGCACACTCCCTGTTTCGTCGACCGAGGACGGGATGGCGCCAGATACGCCGAGGTAGCTCGCCTGAACCAGCGCGGCCCGGATCGGCGAGTCGCCAACGGCTGGCTTCAGCGCGTCGATCGCCTTTTGCAAGGCGTTGATGGCGGCGGCCGCGCGCTGGTTGATCTCGGCCAGGTCGACCTGGCCGTCATTGGCTGGGGACGACGCCCGATCCGGATCAATCAGATCGGCTGGCGCCAGCGGCCGCGCGCCGCCAACCATGTCCCGCCACGCTCTGGCCGCGAACGTCGCGTCCGGGAACGACACCATGGTGTCGTCGACACCCGCGACGAGCACGAAGCTGACCGTCGCGTCCGTCGCGCCGGCGGGCAGCATCTTATAAAGGATGCGCTGCTCGAGCTCTCCCGCCTGCGCGACCTCGGCCGTGTGAGAGATGGCGAGGAAGTCCAGCGGGCCGATGTCGAGATCAGAGAGAAGGACAGGGTGGGTTTGGGGGTTCGCTAACGAATCCTTGTATGAAACGTAAGCCTTGACCAGTGTCGGATCGGGAAGCCACTGGCTCAGCCACGCGTTCAGCCGGGGCTCGGTTTGTGACCGCGGGTGCAACATCGCTGACCAACCCGCCTTCAGCTGGCCGGCGTCGCCCAAAACGAGCATCACGCGATGCGTGAGGTCCAATCCCCCCCGCGGCGTGTTTAGGACTTGAACGTCCGGTGGGCGCTCGCCCTTGGACATCGCGTCGAGGATGCCCCCTGCCCGAGCCGGGTTGCCGTGGGTGATCTGGTGAACAGCCTCGGCAACGGAGAGATCTGAGAGCGCGTCCATCAGATCGTCGAGTGCCTTGAGGAGCTCTACCGCAGCGTTTTGTTGAGGTCCCGGTTGGGGCAGGGTCGGATCCCAGGCCCCGCCTGGCGCCAGCACACCGCTCTTCCAGTCGTCGTGAAGCGCTACGCCATTCACAACCTGGCTGGCGGCGACGGTTTCGCCCGGCTGCCCTGGCGTGAGCTGGGCGTCGACCAGCTGGTACTTGTCCCGAAACGCCTGCTGAAACGACATCAACCCGCTGTTGAGGAGGCCCTGTTCGAACTGATAACCGAGCACAGCCGCCAGCTGTTGGCCCTGTCGAACCGCGTCCATGATCCACATCGCGGTACGAACTCGTTTCGACGAGAGGTCAACGGCCAGCAGCTGGCCATTTGAAGTCTGACGGTGCGTCATGAAGCCGGCGCGCAGCACTGCCGCCGTCGTCGCCTGAGCCATGGATGGAGCGACGATGAATCCACCGTTGTCCTGTCGTGGCACCCGCGCCGGGGCAGGCGCTTTCGCCTGACGCAGCTGATCGAGCCGAGCCACCGCTTGGGCCTCCGGCCCGCTCACCGCGGCCGGGACGTTCGCGGGCTTCAAGCCTTCCACCCATGCGTAACCACCGAGGAAAAGCGAGGGACTGACGCGTAGCGACCTTAGGTCCCTGAGCCGGCTCGTCGCGATTGATGTGATGTACGCGTCGAGCCGGTGCGAGCAGACGTCGAGCGTCTCCGTCAGCAGTCGATCGAGCTCAGCGGTGGGGAGGCCGGCGAGGTGGTCGAGGCTGGCCAGAAGATCGACAAGCGTCCCTTGAGGGGCGTCGTGCAGGTAGTCCGACCACCTTTTCCCGGTCAGCGGCTCTAGAGCGTCGAGGACCTCCCAGCGCGTGACGGCGCGGCGCGCCCCTAGCTGCACGAGCTCTTGCTCTCGCGCGTCCGACGCCTGGAGCGTGCCGTGCTGGACCTGTGGGGTGGAAGCCTGGTTGTAGTACTCGATGAGCAGCGACTGCCGGAGTATGCGATACAAGAGCGATGTCGGGGTTGGCCCTGGGTACGCATCCTGCTTGATCTCGTCGACGGATGCCTGGCGCAACCATTCGATGTAATTGAGCTTCGCCTCAGAAACGGTTGCATCGGCGGCAAGAGGGTCGGTTTCGGAAAGTGGCGCCGATTGGACGGTGGGATAGCCGATCGGGAAGCCAATCGGCCCCAAAGTGGTGTTTTGGAGCCTTGGCTGCCATGTGCCGTAGCCGAACCCATTCAACAGCGCGCGGGTACGGAAGAAATGGCTCGCCCACCACGGGGACTGCGCCCCAAAGTTGAGCCAGCCGAAGAAGAAGTTGAAGTAGTTCCAGCTGAAGTCGTCGCCCAGCACCCACCGACCGCGAAAGGCCATCGAGCTCGCATCCATGCCGAGGATTCCGGCCAGGTCTTTGTCCGGATCTGGGCTTCCTCCGACATGAGGCGCGGAGGCGGAGCTGCGGAGCCACATGGCAGAAGCATTTTTCAGAAAGTCGAGCAGCATCGATTCGCCTGGCGATGTCTTGGCCCTGCTTCGCAGTGCGATCGACGTCGCTGGTAGAACGCCGTACAACGTTCTGCCGACGCGCAGCGCCGAGATCGGGCCGCGCGGATTCACATTGCTGATGAAGTACGTCCTCGCGTTGTCGACCTGATCCTTGAAGACGTCGGCCATCATCTCGGTCATGAAGTAGCCCAGCGTTGCCGGCCACAACGCTTTGGCCATCTGCTCTCCGTTCTGAAGGTTCTTGCCGTCTGAGAAGCGGACGTGCTCGAAGGTGAATGGATAGACGCCGAGCAAGTGGGCGGATAGATCCGCATCGCCTCCGGTGGTGACCTTCGAAGCCGTTCGTTCGACGTCGTAGCTGGTCTCGAAGCCTGGGTCGTTACGGTTGAAAGCAGACGTCGCGTCCTGGGTGTTCTTCGTCGGCGCACCCTGCGGGGCCCAGCTCAAGCCATCGGTGTAGTGGTGATGGTCGAGGAGATGGCGAAAGGTATCCTCACCAGCTTCAGCGCCGGCCACAGGCTGGCGCACGCCGTACACGATGATCCGGTCGAATCCGCGAGCCTGCTGCTGGTTCGTGATCCTGATGCGAAATGCCATGCCGGCCTTGACGGCCTCATCGAAGTCCACGAGCCAGCGCATCCCTTCGTCAACCGGGATGTCAGCAGGAAAGTTGCCGCCCTGCGGATCGAGACCAACCGGGAGCGGGCGGCGGACCGGTGCTCCGCTCACATGGAGGACTTGAACGCCAGCTACATAAGCAAGCAGCGTGAAGAAGTCGGGCAGAGCCTCGGCAGTGGGAACCTTCTGCACACCGTCGCGGGTCGAGAGAGTGATGGGGCTAGTGTTGTCGGTCCCCTGGACAATCCAGGCTGCGCGTGTCGCGCCGTGCTTGGTGGCGAGCTCGCGCCAGGGCCGCTTTCGGGCCTCGTCATCGTTGCCGACGACCTGCGCGATCGCCGCCCAGTACGCCGCACCATCCTTCTGCTCTTGTGGTGTGAGCGGGTCCTCGTGCGTATCGACGGCGATCTGCGCGGGATACACCCGCACCCACAGTTCTGGGCCTTGAGCTCCCTGGCCGAATCTCGTTTCGAGCCGAAACGGAAGAAAGAGGATCGGCACCCTTGAGGTGAGCGGCTGCACGCCTTCTCGCGGTTCAATCATGCGGCTTGCCTCTTCGGGAGCATCAGGTCGGAGTGGATCGCGATTCGGGCCGGCCGCCGGAACGCGATATACGCGGTCTGAGCGCTGTCCTTGCCCCACGCGTTCTTGTTGTCATCCGCGTTGTCGGGCCCGATCTGCAAATTCACGTTCTGTGGAGCGACCGAAGTCTGAGCAAAGATGGGTGCGCCGGCCGTGCTCGGCGTGAATGCGAAATCGCTCCACGCGAGGTCAGCCCAGGTTACGACTGGATCTTTAGGCGTCGGTTCCAGCCCGAAGCGTGGCTCCGACGGGACTTGCTGGAAGACGAAGAACCACCCCGGGTCGCCGCCCTGCGCTTGATCGCCTCCGCGCGCGGCATCCTCGGACAGATCGAAGCCGAAGAAAGTGACGTCCGGGTCCAGAGTGCCGCGGAAGAGGGGATAGAGCTCGGCACTCGAGAGCTGCCGCGGCTGACCCTCGGCGCCCCACTGCGCGTGACAGGCGTAGATGATCGCGTTCGGGTAACGGCGCAGCAGCTCGCCGCGGACCAGTAGCACCAGGTTGCCCGGCTTGACCTCAGCCCGGTTCTGATTCGACCCGAGCGGCTGATTCTTCGGCCATTGATCGATGGGTCGAATGTCGCGCAGCTTTTCCTTCAGCGCATCCGGGTCCGGTGGATCGGCCGCCGTGGGTACATACGACCGCACATCCCAGAACTGCCGGAAGTAAGTACCGCGCTGATCGGTCGGAAACTCGTTCCAGAGCAGCTGGCGCGACATCTCATGGCAGAGCCCGACCATGTAGGACTCGACGAAGACTTCGTTGGTTTCGAGCAATGTGAGGGTGTCGGGCGGCACGGCCTTCAGTCCAGGAAGCAGGTAGTCCTGAGATAGGTCGCGCAGGGGCAAATACATCGGCTGAGGGAATACGGGATAGGCCATGACCGGTGCGATCGGGTCGCTTGGATGCCACGCGAGGTTGGGACTGATCTGCACCACCGCCGCGATGCGCGCCGGAACCGTGACCATGGGGTCGACACGGCTGAGGATCGTGGTCTGCAATGCCACTGTGTCGACAGGGGGAGGCGGCGGAGAGTCGGGGGGTGGCGCTTGCAAAGCGCCGCCGACGCGTACGGCCGCGATTCGGAAGCTGGCGGCGTCGGGGGAGTCGGCTCCGCCTGGCGGCCCAGGCGGGATCGGCTGACCGGCTGGCACGATCTGAAAGACCGGCCGCGGGGGAACCGCATTGATGGTCGCCGGCGTGATGTTGGTGAAGCGGACCTCGTCCGGCACCATCCAGGATCCGCGCAGTCTGAGCGCGAGAGCAATCAGCGCACCGGCAACTGCGATGGCGATGCCTATCGCGACCGCCAGCAAACCCAGCAGCGCCCCGACGACGATGATCAGAAACCCGAGCACGAGAGCGAAGGCGACCAAGAACCAGAACGCGTATTTGAGGAATGGACGGAGCCAGGCTGGTATCCACGAGGGGAACAACTGGTCCGAGATGTCGTCGAGGGAAACCATTCCGCCAGGCGGATGGGGCGGCGGCACGAGCGCGATGTCGCCCGAGTTGAGTCGCGCGACGAGCTGTCCGGTGGGGATCGCGGTTGCGCCCTGCCTCCGCCGGATCGGGCCCAGCGGTCGGGCAACGCGGCGGAAGGCCCCCGATAACGCGCGCACCGGGAGCCGGCTCTGGGTGATCGTGCCCCTAACCGTCAGCGGGCTCGCGGCGATCTTGGAGTGGATTCGCTGGGTCAGCCCGAGCAGTGCCTCGGGGCTGGCAGCCTGAAAATGCTTCGCGACCGCCGCCACCATTGCGGCCCGCGCAAGCTGAGCCTGCCGCAGAATCTGGTTTGCCCGCTCGATCCCGGCCACTTGCTGCCATGCGGACGCCATCAGCGGGACGCGCTGGTGGTCGACCACACGGGTTCCGAACCCGGCCATGCTCCGTGTTCTGGGATCAAGGTTCAGGTCGTCGACCCAGCCTGATGCGCCCACCTGCACCGAGGTCACCGCGGCGTGCCAGCGCCCATAGATCGGCGGCACCACCGCCGGGTCGCCATTGTTCGGACCGCCCACGTTCGGATTGTCCGGGTCGTCGGTGGATGGGCTCGTCAGGTTGATCAGGGGAGCCAGGGCATTCTGGAAGTTGGATTTGCCCGGGTCGTTCCATGGGGGCTCGATCCAGCCGTCGGGCGGCACCGGCCGAAGCGCGCCGGCGAGAAGCAACGGGTCGGCGCCCGCGCCGGGAAAGTCGGGCGGGAATGGTTGGCTGGCGTCCATCGGACGGAATCCAAGCTCGGGAGGTAGAACCCGCGGCTGCAGCTGGCGGACGAGAGATTCGAAATCGCCGCGATCGCTGGTCGTGAACTCGAACTGGTAGTAGACGGGCAGAACCAGCGATGTCTGCCCCCCAGTTGGCGGCCAGGCGGGAACAGTCTTCAGCGCGGCACTTAGGTCCGCTCCGATCCCGGCCAGGCGCCCAGCCTCGAACGCTGGCACTAAGAACGCCGTGTAGTGCGTGTCCGCATCGAGCTTCCGCGGGCAAAGCAGTCGTGAGCTCGCGCGGCCGGGATCATGCTTCATGATGTCGCCCAGCGCTTTTGCGGGCAGGTCACCGGTGACCTGCGCATGCGCCCATGCCCACGATTCGCTCAGATCGGGTAGCGCTCGGAGATCTGTGACCTCGATTCGCGGCATCGGAATTGGCGGATCCTTGGGAATCGAGAACTCCGTCGCAGCCAGCACGATCAGGCTGAGCCAGGGCCGCAGTTGCTCGCCGTTCGGAGCCGCGGGCATGAAGAGCCAGGGGAAGTCCGGCTGATCGAACTCGATGCCGGCGAAGTAGTTCGGCTCGAAGTTGGGAGTGCCATGTCGCGGCTCGGTCTTGATGACCTGGGCTCGGTCGAAGCCGACCACGTCGCCGTGGCCGTGCAGCTTGACAGCCACGCCGGCGGGCTGCGGGGCGGCGGGTGTCCGATTCTTCGTCGCCACAACATTCACGCTCGCGTCGATTTCGGGGCGGACGTCCGCGGGCTTGGCTGGATCGTCAGGGGCCGTGACGGCAAGCGCGATTCCCTGTCGGACCCAGGGAATGAAGTGGTAGTGGCCGAGTACGGGGTCGCTCATCAGGCCACCAGCTCGTGTAGGGGCATGACTTGCAGGCGTCCGGCATCCTGAGGATTGCGTGTCACGTGGGCTTGGAGCTGCACCGAGGCCGCGCGCTGAGTGGTCGCCTCACCGCCGGTGACGTCGTAGCGTACGGAGAGGTCGTCGACGTTGGTGACCACGAAGCCGGGCGTTGACACGGAGATCGGGCTGGTCGCGCCGGGCCGCTTGTATTTGGCATTACCGGTCGAACGCAGCGGTGACAGCTCGCCCGCCCCCTGCCGGCAGAGCGCGTTCTGCAGATCCAGCGCAAGGTGGTAGGGATCCCCTACGCGCGACGGCATGAAGACGTCGTCGATGATCTGCGTGTCGTAGTGGAGGTCGAGCGTGCTCGAGATTCCGGACTCGACGGCGGGGTCGCCAAGCGTCACGCCAGACGGGAATGGCTCGTAAGACTTGGCCGCGAGCTTGTCGCCGTCTTTCATCTCTTCGAACTGGGCTCGGGCAAAAGGATCAGACACCGGGGTGATGAGCTCAGTCGTCGCGACAGTGGCAACTGTCAGCGTCGCGCCAGTGATGTCGAACTGATCACCGTCCGAGGGCACCGCACTTCCGAACTTTGTGATGGGCGTGCCAAGCGGAACCACGGTCTGGCGAACCGTGAGCTGCCCGAGTGGATGAACGTAAATGGTCTTGTCGTCGGGCTTCGGAGTAACGAACGTGACGGCGCGGGTGCCGCCTTCGGGCAACACCGCGGTCCAGCTGCGGGCGTCATTGAGAGCCTTGAGCAATGGGGTCATTACCGGTTCCGCCGGCAGCGGTTTCGCCGTACCGCCGCCGAACGAGCCGCTGACGCCGGCCGACACGTCGAAGAAAAGGATGTGGATGGTGACCGTGCCGGCATACGTCCACGGCGTTGGCCCCGTCAGGATGAAGTCGAGGCTGATCCCGCAGAGGGTCACACCGTTGTACTTGACGTCGACGCCCGCGCGCATTTCGGTGACGAACGAAAAGGGCGAGATGATGAAGAGCGCATCGAAGGCGAGGTAGCCATGCGCGCTGAAGCCGCCATACGCCGCATACAGCTCGAGGTCGGCACCGAACTGCACGGTGTTCGAGGTGACCGCCATGTAGGTGTTCAGGCTCATCCGGGGGTTGTCCCCGTCTCCGATGCTCAGCGTGAGGCGGCGGAGGTGAGGAAAGGCGGGGGGCGGCTGGTATTGGGGATGGAGGCCACCGAGCGAGAAGGCGAATGTGGCATCGGCGCCCCAACTGAGCCGCAGCGCCATATCGCCGAAGAGGCTGAAAACGACGACGCGCGAGTCGTAGATGCTGGCATCGATGGCGAGCTTCTTCAAACCGAAATCAACCACGCCCAGGATTTCGAGGTGGATGAGGACGACAGTGTCCTCGCCCTCGTCCTCGGGAAGCGCGGCGACGATCAGCCCCAGGATCGCAAGGCGAATGGGGGCGGGGATCTCGATGATGATCCCGATCTGCGCCGCCACGAGGGGCGGTGTTCCCCAACCGATCTCGACCATGGGGCCGAAGACGTAGCGACCCTCCGCTGGCGGGAAGATCGCGCGTAGGTCGCTGATGATCTTCTGCGCGTTGTGGATGTCGGGGAAGAGGATGGAGTCGATGGAGTGGGCGCGAAACCCCGACTGCAGTGCGTCGAGCACCATCGTCCGGTTGATGCCCGCGAGTCCACCGACCCCGTCGAGCGTGAAGCCAAAGCCAAGCTGGATTGGGGTGAACTCGGCGGAGATGAGAATCAGGAAGGAGAAGCCAAGCTTTCCATCGGGGAGCTTGGTGTCGAGAAGACCAAAAGCCTTGAGGGTGATTTCCTCGATGCTCAGCTCGATCCCGCCCGCGTACCTCCCATTGGGCGGATCAAAGGTGATGAATCCGCCTCCCGTGACGACACCGGCATCGACTACTATCCCCAGCCCATTGGGTGGCTTGAACTCGAGAGCCAGATCGACGGGCCCAAGGTTGCCCTTCTGAAACTTCAGGTCGGCCTGGACACCGATTCGTTCGACCGATGCGGATACTGGTCCAAGGACCCCAGCGCCGGTAATGCTTGACTCCAGTGCGAGCCCACTGGCTCCAGCTGTAATTCCGAGGTGCAGGCTATCTAACTGGAAGGGCCCGATCGACAAGTGGAGCCCGATATTCGTCTCCAATGCCGCGCTGCCGGTGAAATACACGCCCTTCCGTTGCGAAAATCCAAGACCGAAGTCGAAATCCATCTCGACACCGTCGGGCGGCAGGATCTTGCTCAGGAAGCTATCGGCATTCTTGAACTGAAGGATCAGCTTGCCGTGCGTGATTCCACTTTCAATCAAGAAGTCACCGTGGGCTTGATTGGCGACTACGTCCCAGACGAATCCCGCCCCGGTCGCGAGGCTGATCTTCCCGGCCTCCAGGCGTGGTCCATTAGTTTCACCAAAAACGATGAACGGTTTGGTCGGATCTACTGGCGCCCCCACAAGCCGAAACCGGATGTCCCCGCTGAGTTGGCCTGCTGGCGGCAGGAGTTTGACCGTCGCAGGCGGCGCGATGGATGCTGCAAGAGCCACGGCCATCGCTCCGTGCAGCTCAAGTTCGAACGTCCATCCGTCGAAGAGAAAAGGCACCTGCAGCAGGTAGCCATCGTCGATTCCAGTCTTGAGTTCAATCTCAAGGCCCGGCGGCGTAACGCCAGTCGTGGGAAAAACGTCGAAGAAGACAACCTTGAGGTGGGCCGTAGCCGTAGCTGGCGGCAGCTGAAGTTCGGCAGGAATCGCGAACGCGTCGAGAAAGTCGTGAGTCGCTACCAGCAAATCCTGGCCGTCAAAGGCATTATCGCCCCACTTATATAGATCGTGGAACAGGTCAAGAGGATGACCGAATAGTTGACCTACTCGTTCGAAATGAACGATTCGCACGAGATAGGGCGGCTTCGCTGGATCCGCTGGTACGCCCAAATTGGGCGAGATCTCCACGATTCCGATGAATCTCAGGAGAGCCAACAGAATGGGGTAATACCCTTCCAGGTAGCTAACGATCAGGTAGTCAATGAGGCGCTCAGTGAGTTGTGCCGCGAATGCCGTAATGTCCGCGGGTGTTAGGCCGGGAAGAGCGTTCGCCAGGTTGTTCAACTCAACTGCCACGGCGTCGATAGCCGCGATCACAGCCTTGATCGCATCGACCAACTGGCCAAGAAGCTGTGCCAGGTTTGAAAAGTCCTCATTCTCAATCGCTGTCACCAGCTGCTGAATCAAAGGTGGTAAACCTGTGACTGCGGTTACCCCCTGGCTGATGGCGTTTGAAAAGTTCGGGTCGACCGTGAGCTGACCGGGGAACTTCAGGCCCAGCTCAGCGAAGAGACCGAGCACATTTCCTGCCGCGAGATCTTCCTCAAGGGGCTGCAGCAGAGTCGCCAATTCCACCGCCAGACGCTCAAGGGTTCCTTGCTCAGCCACTACGCGGCGCACCTCGCGGGTAATTGCTGAATCGCTGAGCTGAAGCGCAGCTCATGGCCCCGCCCAGGAAGCCAGCTTGGTCAGAAACGCCGAGACAGCTGCCCAGATCTCTCGCTCGACCTTCGGATATTTGCTGGGCAAGACGTGGAACCCGCCTTCGTCGTCGCTCGGATCGACCAAACCCCCCGCCGGCGTTCCAACCTCTATGGTGAAGGCGAATTTCTCAGGGTCTGTTATCGGAGCTGGCCAGGGACCGGCCAATGGCGGAAACATTGTGCTCAACAAGAAGTCGTCAGAGCATCCAGTAGCGTCGTAACCGATCGAAGTAGGGGTCGCATACGTGGATCGCGCAACAGCCATTGGATTGGCACCAGCCGAATGCTTGATCTTGAATGCCATCCTGGCTGCGATGGCATTGTGTTTGTCAAGTAGCAAACGGGGACGCGCGCCCGGATCGTTGGGAAACCAATCTGCATAGGCGCCGCCACGACGTGGTCGTCCGGGCCCAGCGGGTCTATCTAGAGCCTTGTTGTGCCAGCTATTCGTCTTGTCGCTTCTTTGGTCTTCACTAAATGCCCACGGTCGAAGTACATCCCTTCCGTACTCGTGGACGTCGACAAAATACCGAATGTTCTCATCCGACATCATTGAGACAATGTTTTGAGTCTCGGGCTCGCTGGCTGCGCTATCACCGATGTATGTTTGATGACTTGGCACTCGTGAAAACGAGTCATTTGGAAACGTGGTGTTGTAGGCAACCGCCGCGGCGTCGTAGTAAGAATCAAACGCCCATGCGATATCGAAGTTGCGGTTGAGATCAACTCCGTAGTCCATTGCGTCATTCACGGCGGACCCAATTCCATAGTCAACCGACGGAGTGAATGAATAAACCGGGATCGCTAAATCGCCGGCTGCGAACGGCGCTGACGCGACCGCCACCTGACTGGTCGCCCCATTGACCACTTCAAGAGTCAGACCTGCTACGAGGCTCCCACGACTCGCTGCTGTCACTGAAACAGAAGTCACCGGAACTCCAGTCGATAGCGGAGCGGTGAGGGTACCCAACGGTGCAGGAGGAGATCGACGATTCTTCCGCCATAAGAAGCGAAAGTCGTGTTCGGCTTGCACCTCGGGCGGTACTGGGGGTGCTGGCACGGTCGGTCCTCCGAGCGCGAAGTCACGTCCGTCGGGATTGACGTTCGGTGCGACGATCACGTTCAGTCGGCGGAGCACCGCCTTTACATCAGGCTTGCTCATGGCAATAAATGCCGGGTAGTGCAGGGCGGGCGCGTACGCGGTGTCGTCCCAGCTTGGCATCCGCAGCGGTTTGCCGTCTCGGTACGCAACGAGCAGCGCCTCGGCGAACGAGAGAAGAGCATCCGGCGGAGCTATCTCACGTGCATGCACCCCACCGGTGAGAAGGATGCTTGGCCGGTCGGCTCCCGAGCCGTCGTGAATCCGGAGATAGTGAATCGTTTTTCCCTCACGGCTGGGATTTGCAGCACTGAGAAGATCGCAATGCGGCAACCCGCCGATTGTGGAGAGCTTCGTTTCAATCGCCGCGCTCGTCAGTGGGTAGGCCATTAGACGTCTTTCGGCGGACCCTGATCTGCATTGACGTCCATGCCCTGTTTCAGTGCGCGCAATTCTTCATTGATTTGTTCTTCGGACTTCAGCGTCTCTACCTTGCAGCCGGAAGCCTCAAGGAAATCGACTGCCGCAGTGCTCGCGTACGCCGTAGCACTCCAACTGCCGTCACCCTCGATGACAACCGATTCGTGATTGATGTGGAGGCCGGGGAGGGTTTGCACGTCCCTTAACGCTCCGGCTGGCGCACTGATCTTCACGAGCCTCATCGGGAGGGCGCCCACGCATCGGTGGGGCGTGGCAAGAATGCCTGGCCTCGCAAAGGGCACGCGGTTTCGGCACTAAAGGAGCCGTCCCGTCCGCGTTTGGTCGTGCTCAATCGCCTATTCGTCGTCGTCGTCCTCGTCGTCCTCTTTCCGCCGGGACAGCTTGAAGAAGAACGGGTCGATCGACGGCGGAATCATGGTGGTGCCTGTTGCCTCGAGCAATTGGTGCGTTGTGAAGTTGGCTTTTCGCTGGTAATGGACTCCGTGCGGAAAGTTCGCATGATCCGGCCTGTTGTCGGCGGCGAAGATGCCGACGAAATCACGCCCGCGAGTCTCGAGATATAAGTAGTCCCCTGTCCAGGCATTGACTGCAGTCTTGGCGAGCAAGTTGTCGTGCCAGGTCGTACCGGACCGAGTCAGCACCGTTGGTTCGTTTGAGGCGTTGGTTCGTGTCACAATCGCCCTGAAGATCAGGGTGGCCGCTCCAACCGCGTGCGCTGCCCGTTCGACAATGCTGCTGCTCATGGCTCCCTCCTCGACCTCCTGCGAGTACGTAAGCGCTTGGTCGCGCCTCGCATCGCACGTGACAGCGCTCGCAACGTGGGAACAATTCCGGCGTTTGGCTCGGTTTGCGGCTGGGCCCGGCTCACTCTGGCCGAGGCCCGAGCTCGCGTCACAGGCAATCCGAAAGTTGGCCTTCGTTGCCGCCGTACCGGCGCCATGGTTGACCCGCCTCGACTACAGCTGCCCCCTTGTCCTGAGCCGGCCGACTTGAGATGTCAGCTAGTTCGCGTGAAGCATCTACCTAGAAGCGGGATTCGTCAAGCGGTGAATTGACAGGTGACTTGACAAGTGTGCCCGCCATCTCTACTGGGTCCGCCGCCTGACTCCAATCGCGCCTCATTGTGGGCGTATGCTCTGAGTCGCGGGTCGGGACCGGGCGCAGGGGTAGGAGCAAGGGCCTTACCGTCAGGGCAGGATCGGTATTGGATGCGCGGAAAGAAGTTGGCGTAAGCCCAGCCGAGGTAGCTCACGGGAAAGTGAGCCGTACAGCGATTCACCTCATTGAGAGGGCATGCGCGCTGCGCTCGATACGGCGATATCTTGAGGCGATACTGCGTGAGTACTGACTGCACTACAGGGGTCGGCGATTCGGCAATTCCGCAACTCGACCTTCAAACTCTCGGCACCGTGGTGGGCGCCAGGTTTGCTTAAGACAGAATTGGGTTCTGGATCACCCTGGCAATTAGTAGCTATGCGTGCCTTAGAGTACCTTCTCGGTCAGTGGCCGCTTGAATTCGAGGAAGCGCGCCATACGATTCTTTTCCCGAAGGTACTGGGTCTCGGATCGAGGAGCCGGACGCACGCAGGAATCGTGTTCCGCGGTGCCCTAATGCTTGTCCTCGTGCGCCTTGGTTTAGGTTCGAAGTATGAGGCGTACACCGGAGACATCTTTCAACGTGCGCTGATAGCCGACGCCCTTGCCCTTGCAGATGCCGAGTTTGATATCGGGCTCCGAACGCACATCGAGCGTGAAGTGCACTACTTGTTGGGCTCCCGGCGCCGCGATGAGGTCGGTGGGTGGAGTTACTTCCCCAACCTAGATGAACTACCTCCTGACGCCGACGATCTGGCGCAGATCATGCAGTTATTGACCCGAACCGGCCGACGCAAAGACCTGATGTCCTACTGTGAGCGGCCCCTAGAGGTTCTCCTCCGCGACTGCCTCCACGAGAATGGGTCATTCGAAACCTGGCTAATACCACGTGGAAACCGTACCGCGAGTCAGCGACGACAAGCTCACTTCGTAAACGTCGCCTGGGGCCGGGGCCAAGACTGCGAGGTAAATGCCAACCTCTTGTATGCGCTACAGAAGTCTGGGTTGAGTCGCTTCCGACCGATCATCAACAATGGAGTGCGCTATCTCGAGAGTTGCCAGGGAGACGACGGGAGCTGGTCGAGCACGTGGTACCACGGTCCCTACTACGCAACATATATGTGCCTTCGTATCATCGCGGAGATCGCGCCAACCTCGAGCGCACTGAGAGCTGCACTCGGTTTCATCGAGCACAACCAGCTCCAAGACGGCGGGTGGGGATCGAACGGGGTCAGCGATCCGCTGAGCACGAGTCTCGCCCTTCTCGGTGTGTCATGTGATGTCAGCCAGAAGGAGAAGGGCCTCGCTATAGCCACAAGGGGCATTGAGTATCTGGAATGGTCTACTAAATCGCCCGACCAATGGAGTGACTGCCCCTTCATCCGAATGGATGTGGGGCGTGCGAAAGGTAGACCGGGCCCGGTCCTGACCTACAAGAGTCGTACGGTTACTGCTGCGTTTATTTTGAAAGCCGCGATCGCTTGGTCAGCGACTTCACTGGCTAGTGGGCCGGCAGCCAGCGACGTTTGAGTAATCACTAGCACGCCGCTGTCCAGAGCATGATTGAAGATCGAGCAACATTAGCGCGAAAGCCCTCGTCTTGAATGCTGTGTCAGCGCCAACCTGCTCGGCCGACACTACTAGGTCATTGAGGGAGGAAAGGAGTAGGTCAGCTGTCCTATTCCGTGAGGACCGTCCGCCAAAGACGAGATGAAGTGCTCGTATTCCATAAGGCACAAGATGCCAAGACAAGCCGTCTTGCGGCAGCACGAACTGATTGGCCCGACGTGCCCAGACGTCTCGACCGAGATCTTGCCAATCATCCATGAGGCTTAGCCAGCGTGCGAGCGCCGTCGGGAACTGCAGTCTTGTGTTCGCCAAGACATCCTCGCCGAGAGCACAAATGAAAACGATCGGCAACATCTTCGCGTCACGCCGATCCCCTTGCTTGGTAACCTCACTGGTGTACATCCTCTCCAAAAGACCGGCGAGATATGAGAGCCGGGCGGGCGTTGACTGCAGCCTCAGGCGAACGCTCGACAACAGGGAGTCACAAAGGAACATCAGATCGCCGAGGGCCGGTTGCGCCGACGTCAGTGGGCTTATCGTCCTACCTTCGAGGCGATCGCGGATTCGGTGGCCGTCGAACCCGGCGATGAGTTCCGGTCTCAAGTGAGCGAACTCCTCGACGGTCGTATCGTAGAGCGCAACCGCAAGATTGAAGAGCGCACCCTCACGCAGGATGCCCTCGCGGTTTGGGTCAGAGACGCCACATGAGACGTCGGCTATGACCGAGCCATACCACGCAATATTCAGCAAGTGTTGACGGCTACCGCGATTATGGAACTGCGAGCTTAGCCTGGAGAGCCGATCGTTGCCGATGACGCCGGCCAGCTGAGCTCGCGACAGTCCAATCGGCGATGACCACAAAGTACCGTTACCGTGAGACAGAAGTTCTGCCGATCTTTGACGAACAAGGCCAACGGTGTGGCCTCTAGAGCCTAGGCGGCGCTCCAACCACTCAAGTACTAGCCCCAAGCGCTGCTGTCGGTCAAGACGTTATCGGCGCTTACCGTCCCCTGAAGAATGTCGTTGCCGACGCCAACTGATATCTGGCCTTCGACAGCCGACACATCCAGGATTGCCCCGGCCGGGCCTTGCGTCACCTCGCCAGTGTTCAGATCAATGCTTATCGTCAAGACGCCCCACGCCCATAACTTGTGCTCACAATAGTGCGAATTACACTGAACGCTGACTGCGAATCCTCCCATTCCGCCCGCGCCAAGCGTTCCTTTGTACGTGTTGCTAATACTGATCGCTGCCGCCTTTTCCACCCATCCCGTCGTCGATTGACCCCATACGTTGTTCGTCTTTTCGAGGTGATAGACGCTAACTTTGGTCCCGATCTGTTTGTAGATGAAGGCCCAGTCCTTGAACGCCCGCATATCCGCTTTCCATAGCCCATCGTGGCTGAACACAGTTAACTTGTCAGGCATGGCTTACCTCCTTAACCAACCTCGTTTGGCCGAGCCAAGTGGGTTGCGGAACCTCGACGCATTGATCGCCTGTGGTTTGGTGAGGCAGATTTCCGCCCACCCCCCGGGCGTGATCCGCAGCGAAGCATCTACCCCGCAGCCTGATTAGTCAAGTGGCTGCTTGACGTCCGAGACTTGATGCCGCGCTGACCTGGTCGGTGTCAAGTGGCGCGAACTTCTCACTTGACGACCGGCCGGCACGCGCTCATAGTCTGATCAGGGCTGGCCGGCGGGACACCCTGTCCCATTCGCGATCAGATCGGGTGAGTTTGGTTTGGCAACTGCTCCTCAGCGTCGTTCTTCAGGCTGCAGCGGGTTTTGGGAGTTTTAGTCCATGCCAGGACCGTTTACCCATATCTACACACAGCGTCGCGTCGCTGACTTCCTTGCGCAAGCTCCCGACACAGGCGGCGTATCAGCAGCCTTCGTGCGAAATCGCGATGGCAATTTGCTAGCTGGACAACTTGTCGATCCTGGTGCCCTGGGCGGGCTCACGCCTGCCGAATGCGCCAAAGTCATGCACGATTGGCCCAAATTCGCAGCCGTCGGCGCCACGGGGCCGGATCTGTTCTTCTTCCTCCAGGACTACGCTCAGCCACAGATTCCCAGCGACGAGTTGATGTTGGCGATGAGTCTGCTCTACTGGCTCGACGATCAGGGCCGACTCGATGATCCCTGGGATGGGCTGTTGGCGATCATCGAGGACATCACCGGCAACGCCTTCGTAGCGTTGCTTCGCTTCGTGATCAAGCTCAGCAAACTCTGGCAGGCGTTCCTTGACAAACTCCAAGACCTAGTCGGGCCGATTCTGGATGCAGCCGGCCAGCTGCTTGATGACTTGACTGGAGGATTGCTGTCAGAGCTTGGAGACCTGTTCACGCAACTCAAGAACGACCTGATGACTCTTATCGCTGAAGAGGCGCTTTCGGGGCAAGACATCTTTGCGTTCTTCGCACTGAAGATGCGCAGCGGGCTGGACGAGCAGTCTTTTGTCTGGAGCGACATGACCCACTACCGGCTTACCAGCTACGTGCCACGCCGGCTACTAGTGCATGCAACGCTGCTCGACGCCGGCAGCGACCTCGACCGCGAACACGCTGCCCAACTGAGGGCGTACGCGCTCGGATGGATTACCCACGTGGCCACCGACACCGTCGGCCACTCATACGTCAACGAGCAGGCGGGCGGACCCTTCCGGACTCACTGGCAGCGGCATCACCTGGTCGAGAACCATATCGACGCGTTCAACTACCAGTGCACTGGCAACGGGGAGTTGCCACCCGATCCACAGGTTGGCTGGATCCCGGGATATGAGGGTTTCAACCACAGTGCGCTCTACTTCGGCGTACAGATCCCAAAGGACATCGACTCTCTGCCCAGCGACAAGAAGGAGGGCGATTGGCGCCGGCAGCCATTGCCCGAGGCAGACAGCCGAGCGCACCGCAAAGAACGCACGAAGCTGCTCGACACCGACGGAGCGATGCCGCTCTGGTTGGCGGAGACAATTGTGCGCGTCTTTGTGGAGGTCTACGCGGACCATGCGGAGGGGGGTCTCAAGGCTCCCGAGTACATCAGCGAGCGCGGTCCCCACCCGCTAAATCTGCTTGGTATGCACTTTCAGGACGATTTGGGCGATGGCACTGCTCTCCTTGGAAAATGGCTTGGCGTCCTCGGCATAGGCGACCCGGGAGAAGCCTTCGCAGATCTTCTCGCTGCGATCGCCCCAAGGCCGCCGGCGGATCTTAAGGTCCCTCCAGGGTTTCCACTTCCTTGGGAGGTCCAGACTGCCTATCGGTTCATGATGAGTTGGTTCAAGCGGCAGTTCGACACCGGCTTTGACATGGACAAGCCAAAGCGCCCGACTTGGTTCACGCCTCCTCCCAGTGACTACAACTTCGGGCCGCCGGACTTTTCCGGTGTCAACCCATCAGACAATCCCATCTCCCAACTCTGTGAAGCCATCCTTGCTCTTCTCGATTGGATATTCAAGTCCCTCGAGAAGGCCGGGCAGCTCGCATACGATCTAGGCAAGTCGGCTATTTCAGGAGCTACCCTCCCCGCCCGTCAGGCCCTTTACGACGGCCTTGTGCTTCCCGCTTGGCAGGTATGCGAGAACATGCGGGAGGTACTGGTCCACATGGCCTATCTGACGCCGCAATCCGAGATGCGTTACGCGAACGGCGAAATCCGTCGGCCCAATGAGATTGACTACGAGCTCATCAGCCTGGGTCACAGCGTTGACGGTGCATTTGCGGCGGCACTGGCGGCTGCTTGGGACCCTCTCGGCAACCTTGACAAGGATCCCACCCTTACTGCTCCCGCCGATCGCAATCCAAAGGGTGGCCCACACCGAGCCTTTCCATGGCTGCCAGTCCGTCCCACGAAAACATTCCCCGGTCAGACGACGGCCAAGGGTTCGTTTCCGTTCTTTTCTGATGTGGTTGAGTTCCAGAGGCCGTGGGGTTTTCCGGCCAAGACCAACGATCCTGATCCGGCGAAGGCCGGCAACTACGTTGAAACGCCTCAAACAGTGCCGGGGCCTTATCCCCGAGACGCAATGCCGACGATTCTTTTCGAGCGGAATGGGCCTGCCGACAACCGCATGCGATACGACTACCAGATTTCGAACTGCCCTCAGGAGACGGACAACTTCAATGAGGAGTTCATAGGCCGCGCTCCATATACGAACGGCTACGCGGCGCCAGAGGGCACCGCGCCGGCGGACATCTCGGGCACTAACCCGCTCGGCGATCCGATCGTGTTCTCCTCGTATCTCATCGGCCAGATAGCCGGCAATCCCAAGTTTCAATCCAACTTCAACCTCGACGCTGACCGCGGGTTCGGCTACCTCTGTTGGGATTGGATTCGGGACCCAACCAAGCGAATCCAAAATGCGCGGTTACAGTGGTACAACCAACCCGTCACTCCACCCGAGGGATCCGCTGGGCTGTGGGCGTATCCGGATCCTGCGGCGGTCGGCCAGGATCCACCGCCACTCTACGAGTCGTCTCCTGGGGTGATCGGCAAAACACTGGAGCTTGAATACCGTGGTCGCACGTGTGCGGAAACGGCTCCCGGCAATGCACCCGTTGGGGGGAGTCCACGATGAAAGGCCCAAGAAGGACGATTCGCCGCATGGTCGATGGGGTCGAGGACGCGGTTGAGCGCGTTTTGGAAGGCGACGAGGACGAAAAGCGACATCGCGGCCGACCTGACGACGATCAAGGCGGTGGCGGACATAGCGGCCAGGCGCAGCCGACGACGTCCCCCGTAATAGTCAACGTCAATGTCGAGTGCGGGTGCTGCCCGCCCGCGACACAGCCTGGGACGACCACCCCTCCAGGTACGCGCCCACCGCACGTTACAGGCACGTCCGACGGCACGCTAGCCGGTGGCATTGTCGACGTCGGCGGCATTGTTGGCACCATCACGCGCCCGCCTACTGTTTGGCCGGGCCCTCGCGACCAACTTTTCCTTCCGTTTCTATTCATGCGGGCAAATGCGGGTGACCTTGGGGTACGGCCGACCGTGGGTCCCTTTTGGGAGAGCCCAGACATCCTCATCGAAGCAGGCGTTGATCCCACTCACGCTCCCCCCATCCCGACTTCATTTGGCGCGATTGCGAAGGCCGGCGTCGACAACACCTTGTACGCACACATCTGGAATCTCGGCCAAGCACCTTGCCCAGACACGCTCGTTGAGTTTTATTGGTTCAACCCGTCGCTTGGCTTCGACGGCGCTCATGCGAATCTAGTTGGCGCGACCTGGACGGATCTAGGCGCTCGTGGGGCGGCTGACAGTCATCGATTGGTGCGCTGTCCAGTGTCATGGCGGGCGCAGTTCGTGAACGGAGGTCACGAGTGCTTGATGGTCCGGATGAGTCAGGCCGCCCTCGATCCGCTGTCGGCGCCTGCTTGGGATGCCTCGCGCAATCGGCACATAGGCCAGCGGAACATCCATGTCATGAGCGCCGCGGAAGCCGCCGCCAAGCCCAGCTTGCCGATCGCCGTCGGCCCGCTCTTTGGGGGCGCCGCCGTCGTCGCCGTACAAAGGGCGGATGCGGCAGCAGTGCCGTGGCTGCACATGGTCACGATGGATCGAACCCGCACTCTAGGAACCGGGGTGCCGACCGGCGATGTTGGGCTCACACCGCCAACTCCAGCGGGCACGCCGCTTCCCAACCTGGGCGCCGTGCCGGATCCCCGCGGCGCGGGCCTAATTGGCGACAGCCACGGAGTGACGGGTGATGGACAGCAAGTAGGGTTTCACGCCACCGATGGCAACCCAGGAGCCGGACAAGCGCACATCTATCGAGTCACGGGCAATCAAAACGGCAACCTGTTTGGCGGCTACACCGTAATCGTCATTGGTCAATGAGGAACGGAAGCGAATGTCAATTGTCAAGCCATCCACTTGACAGCTTATCCAATGTGAGTTAACGTCCGCTCAAGATCGTTCGTCGGCTACTTGTGGGTGAGGACATGGCACAGCAGGGGCCTAAGGGCGCGTCCAAAAAGCTATCCAGGGATAGGATCACCGAGGCGCTTGTCCCCGACCCAACCAAGCCCCCACGCGACTCAATAGCCATCCATGGCTACGTTGGGAACAGCACCGATCCGAGCAATTTACGGCTGTATTTGACCCCCGACATGCGAACGTACGTCGAAATCCCCGAGGCGGAAGTACTGCACAGCCAGCAGTTACCCGATGATCAAGGCACTCTGGTGTGGGTGCCCGCGACCCTAAATCTCGCGCACCACTCGACTCAGTCGGCTGAAGTGCAAGCCCAGTTCTTGCAGGGCGACATGGCTAGTCACGTGCCAGGTGGATTGACCCCGGGTATGGTGCCCCCGCATGGGCCCGTACCGACCCCGCCGTACACAATTTTCTTCTGCCCCCCACACACGCATCTGCCGCCGTGTTTCACCCAGCTCATTCCATGCCACGTGCCCACTTCACCGGTGATCTGCTTCCACTCCCAAGTCATTCCATGCCCGCCGCCTACCGTTCCGTATATCTGCTTCCACTCGCAGTTCATCCAGTGCCCACATCCCACGGCTCCAAATATTTGCTTCCAATCCCAAGTGCTAATCTGCTATTCGCGGATCTGCCCTTCCGTGGCAATCCCCTGCCAAAGCGTTCCGTTCTGTCCCAGCGTGGCCTGCCCTTCGGGATTTGCTTGCGGGCCAGGAGGGGGCGGCCCTCTCGGCGGCGGTCAATAGTCTGGGGGAGCGCTCGAAAGCGGAGGCGCCGTCCTAGCAGGCGGCTAGGCTCACTCCCTTGGCCAAGGTCTTGATGCGGATTCTTCGCCCAGGTTGAGCGCCTAAGGGATGCTGGCGCAGTCTGACGTTGCGACATACCTACTGGATCGCGGGCTCTTGAACGCCGCGGCGATCGTCGATGGGGATGTCACGGTGCGGGACGCCTCTAGCCGAAACCGCAACTTCAAGGTGGAGTCTTCACACGGCCCGTCGTACCTGTTGAAACAGGGCTTAGGGCCCGAGGCCGTGGCGACTGTGGCCCATGAAGCCGGTGTGTACGACTACCTATCGAAGAAGGGCCGAGTGCACCCATACCTTCCTGTCTTTCATGGCTATGACGCCGAGCGGCAGGTGCTGGTGCTGGAGTTGATGCGCAACGGCACGGACCTTCGGACCTATCACCAGCGGAGCGGTCCCTTCGGCGTCGGGCTGGCGGAATCTTTGGGTCGCGCGCTCGGGGCCCTCCATCGTGCGACCACTTTCACGGACGACGCCAAACCAGCGCCCGAGCAAGCACCCTTCGCCCTTTCTTTACACAGGCCCGACAGCCGGATCTTCCGGGACCTCAGCGCGACCAGCATCGAGCTGATCAAGATGATCCAACACGCGCCCAGCCTGACTAAACGGCTGGACAGCCTGCGTGCCGCCTGGAGCCCGAGTGCTGTGATTCATCAGGATGTCAAGTGGGACAACGTAATCGTCTTTACCACATCCGGCTCACGGGGCAGGACTGGGCTCAAGTTGGTCGACTGGGAGGGCGCTGTTAATGGCGACCCGTGCTGGGACATTGGCTCTGCTTTCAGCCACTATCTAAGCACTTGGCTGTTCTCGATCCCTATCACCGGGCAGTCGCCCCCGGAGGACTTCCCAAAGCTCGCCAAGTACCCGCTCGAAAAGATGCAACCCGCCATCCGTAGGTGTTGGCTGTCGTACGTGGCGGCAGTGCGCGCCGACTCGGCCGCGGCCCGCCACCGGCTAGTGCGGTCGGTCGAATACTCAGGCGCCCGCTTGGTGCAGACGGCCTTCGAAATGTCGCAGGTGTCGATGGAGCTCAACGGCGCCATCGTCTTACACCTCCAATTGGCCCAGAACATGCTCGATCGCACGCCCGAAGCGGCGGTCCAACTGCTGGGCCTCCCGCTATACGCGCCGGCAGGTCGATGAGCGCCTCAGTTCAGCTCGTCCGGGCAGCGGTAGAGGCCACGACCATTAATTCCCCTACCAGCTACTCGTGGTTTGGTCAGCTCATCCAACAAGTGCCCGAACGGTGGGAACGGGAAATGACCCCCACCACCGCGCGTGCTTACCTCCGCTATGCGATTCAACTCCGTTTATACGAAGACTTTTACTGTCGCGGCAGAGCTGCGCCGATGCTCAATGCTCGCGCAGGATCCCTCGTGCCGGGCTTGACGCCTTTCGTGCAGGGGCTCTCGGCGAGCAACCTGGGTAGCGGGACCCGCGAGCCGGGATGGCAGGTGCGAGGCGTCGAGTATCGGACAGTTGTAGTGGAACGCCAGGGCCTCAGTCTATGGGTGCCGCCGCAGGATACCTGGCCTCGCCGGCGGGGCGCGCTTGTTCCCGGCGCGACGGTTAGCGTCTCTTTCCCCAAGGAGTTACTTCAACTCTCTCCTGGATTCTATATGGCCCTTGGCAACCGATGGCTTGAGATCGGCGATGGGCTGGGAATGGTGCGCTTTTACTGGCACCTTCGAAGCGAAGGTGCCGCCGCTTTGGTCGCTGCTATTACAGCCAGGTTCAACCGGGCTCGCCTGCCATTTCGGCTGAAGGTTGTGAACGAGCCTCGACTGTATACGCGCTGCGATGCAGGCGTGTTGTATGCACGCAAGCGAGACTATGGGTTGCTTGCCCGCCTTGTGGCGGAAGTTCATGCCGCCGTGTCGTCCTACCTGGAGCCGGCCACCCCGGCGTTCACCAAACCATTGGCTTCGGGCCTTGGGCTGGCCGAGGACCCGGGTGATGGTGGCAGCTTCGGCATGAACCGAAGTGGTCACCTTGCCGAAGGCATCATCCGAGCCCATGAACTGGCTAAAGAATCAGTAGCGGACCGCATGAAAATCGTCGATAACTGTTTCGAGGAGGCGGGGATTAGCCTCGCCGCAGCCTTCTTGAACCCTGGATCGAGCGACCGCTATGGTTTCCGAATCCACTGACATTCCGCGAGAATCGCGAGGGAAATTTCTGGCTACGGCCGATGAAATCGGTCGCGACGTTTGCAGCCAGGCGATTTGGCACGAGGACCGCTGCAACTGGATTGGTGCTACGCCCGAAGAGGGAGCAGGTGGCATCGTCGTCGACTCATACGCAAGTCTGAGCGGCGACTTATATGGCGGCACCAGCGGAGTGGCCATCTTCCTTGCGCATCTTCATCGCGCCACCGGCGACGTGACCGCCCGCGACACCGCGCTCGGGGCGATGCGGCAGGCGCTCGCGCGAGCCGACGAAACTTTACCCCCGGTCAATCGTGGCCTGTACGGAGGTCGCGCCGGCCTCGCTCTGGCGGCGGCCTGGGTGGGACGGCTTCTCGGCCATGATTGGTTGGTCCAATGCGCGCCACGGCTCCTCGACGGAGTTCGGTCGGTGACCGTAACTGCTCCTCGCGAATCCGATCTGATCACAGGCGCGGCGGGTGGACTCGTCGGATGCCTTTTGGTCAGCGACCTGGCCGGGGTAGGACGATTGATGGATCGCGCTGTCGAGTTGGGCGATGAGCTCCTCGATTCCGCCCGCAAATCCGAGTCGGGCTGGTCGTGGTCGTCGCCGACCGTCCCGACTTCCGCGGATCTCACAGGCTTCTCGCACGGAGCCGCAGGGGTCGGGTACGCGCTCCTGGAGCTGCATCGAGTGACTGACGATGCGCGTTACCTCGAAGGCGCCGAGCAGGCGTTCAATTACGAACGCGGCCTTTTTGACCCGGTCGCCGGAAACTGGCCAGATCTGCGCCAGCCGCGCGCGGACTGGGGTGTGCCCGGCGGACCTACCTACGCATCTTTCTGGTGCCACGGTGCCCCCGGGATAGGTTTGTCTCGGCTTCGAGCTCTCGAGATGCTTGGAGCTGGCAACTACCGGTCCGAGGCCGAAGCCGCGCTGGAGACCACGCGTCGATCTGTTGCTGTCGAGATCGAGAGTGCGGCAGCCAATTACTCAATCTGTCACGGCCTGGCAGGCAACGCCGAGGTACTCCTTTTCGGGGAACACGTGCTCGGGGCCCATGGGAGCGAGGGTGCGCGCCTGGCCATGCGCGTGGCCGACTTGGGCATCAGGACCTACCCGGAGCGCGGGCTGCCGTGGCCTTGCGGAACTCACGGGGGAGAGAGCCCTAGCCTCTTTCTCGGCCTGGCCGGAATCGGATTCTTCTACCTCAGGCTTCTAGACCCAACCATCCCGTCGGTCCTGATCCCTAGCGCTGAAGCCTTCCAGACTCTCGCAGCCGGCTGACGAAATCTGGCCCGGCCGCCAGCTGGTTAAGTCATCCACCGACCACCACTTGACGGTCAACCGGTTGGCTGTTATATGGCGCCCAAGGGCCGGCGCCGTCCGGCTGACTACATGGGAGGCGCAGCCATGCGCAAGTTCGCTTTCGCTTCGGTCCTGGCCGCCGCTGCTTTGCTGCTCACGGTACTGACAGTCTTGGCAGACAGCATCGGGCCAGGGGTCTAGTCAGGCCGTTCGGCCCGCGTGGCTTTTCCGTAGCGTCTGTAACCGTCGGCGTGATATAACGCCAATATCAGCAAACGTCAAGCTAAGCCACGCGGGCGCCTACCCGGCGTCGAGGTCGATCCGGCGCTCGTCAAGCGAGCGCGACTTGACGCCGGGCTCAGCATGTCCCAGCTTGCCGGCTCGGACGTTACACGACAGACAATCTTCCTGATCGAGGCCGGTAAGAGCAGGCCCTCAATGCGAACGCTCGAGATCATCGCAAGTCGCACCGGGAAGGAGGTCCGATCCTTTCTCAAGGTTGCTGGCAAGCAACCGCGAGTTGGCTCGGACGGGACTGGTGCACGGCTGGAGGAGCTCCAAGCGCTCTGCCTGCAGAACCAGTTCGACAAAGCGATTGCGCTGGGCGTCCCAATGCTCAAAGAGCCGATGGCGCCGGCCGAGGAAGCGAACCTCCGACACTACATCGGCCAGGCCCTCGTGCGCTCAATGCGGCCTGACCAGGGTCTGGAGCACTTGCGCCGCGCGCAGGTACTCCTCGAGCAGGAGCCGGACCCGTGGCTGGCGGTTGAGTGTGCCGACTGGGAAGCATCCGCGCTCTACCTGAAAGAGGACCCTCGGGCCCTATCTGTCGCCGAGAGGGCCCTTGAGCTCTGCCGAGCAACTGAGCCTCGCCTTCCTGGAACCGAAGCGCGGATTCTGGAGCACATAGCGAGCATTCACGTCAAGAACCACACGTACGATCGCGCCATCACCTTCTACGAAGAAGCACTTCAAGCTGCCGGCACCAGGCGTGATCTGCCAAGGCTAGGACGGACGTATCACGGTCTCAGCATGGCGTACCAGGAGCGCGGCGATCTCAGCAAGGCGATCGAATTCACGCACAAGGCGCTCGCGCTTTATGCACTTGAACATGACATGGCGCTACAAGCCAATGGGGAGAACGAGCTTGGTTTGTTGCTGATGCGACAAGGCCAGATGGAACGGGCAGAAGAAGCATTCAGAGCCGCTTTGGCACATCTCGAGGAAGCAGGCACGGAAAGGACTAAGAGCCACGTGCTGCTGAGCCTCGGCGAACTTAAACTAAGAGTCGGGCGCTATGACGATGGTATCCAAACTGTTACGAAGGCAATCGAACTCGCGAAGCGGCTCGATGAACGTTTGGCCCAGGCCACGGGACATGGGCTACTCGGTGAACTGTACGAGCGCATCGAGAAGCCCGCGCTGGCTGACAAGGAGTTCAGCATTGCAATACGGCTGCTCGGAGTGGAAGGCTTGAAGGACCGACTCGCCGAAACTCATGCGTCATACGCCGAGTTACTTGACGGGCGTGCGGACCGAAACGGCGCCAGCCGGCATTGGAAGCAAGCGGCAGAACTCGCGTTGGGACGGAACGCTACTCGCGCACGTTCTGCTAGAGCCCTGTAGGCACCCCGACAGCAGCAGTCTGCACCAGCCAAACGGGTTGATGCCGATAAGTGCTCATTAACGAGATCAACCGGCGCTCGCTCGCGCGTCCTCTTATTAGTGCGGGCTGAGCCAGGCCCGACGATGCCGTCGCTACGCGGCTGATTAGCGACCTCCAGTAGGTCCCCGATAGCGGTCTCGGAGTAGTCGCGCCCACACCCTATCTCGTTCAGTGTTAAGCGATGAAGAATTCACTTGACGCCTATCCATGGGGCTGGTATACATGCGCCGACTCTCGGCCGATTGGCGAGGCGTCCCCGCGCGCGGGGCGAAGGATGGATTCGGATGGTACGACCGCGCGCGAGGTCGACCTGGGTTGCGCTGATCGCCTGCGCAATATTGGCGAGTCTGTGGCCCCCACCGGTTGAAGCCGCTCCTCCATTAGTCAGTCCCTCGGGCGCCGGCACCGTCGTGATCGGACCCCAGGCCATGGAGGGCAACCTCCAGATCCATCCTGGAGATGCTCTCCGCGCCGGCTTCGACTTCACCATGCCAGGCAGTCACCCGACTGCCACCGCTTCGATCTACAACGCCTCGGTTTCGCTGCTGGTCACTTGCAGCAACGGATCCGCGCCGGCGCTGGCTATCATGCTGCCGCCGCAAACCATCAACGACCCCGCCGGTAGCCCCAGCTGGTATCCGTCGGGCGACCAATCGAGCTCACTTGTGTATCAGGGCTCCGTGACGGCGCCTGATCTCTGCGGCGGCGGAGTCATGAACGACGCCCAGGGCGCCGTCTTCACGTCAACGTTCTTCTCTACCGACACCGTCGATAAGGTCAACTTTCGATTCCACTACAACGACAACACCGCGGGCTCATGGAGCGCCACCACCCAGGGTGTCCCAACCCCGTTTGCCAAGACTGTCACCTCGGCCTCATTGACCCCGGCGCTCAGCCTGGGGCTATCGAGCGATCACTCGACCGCCATCCCTGCCGACAACATCAATTACACCGCGACTGTGACCAATACCGGGGCGACCCTGGCGCTGGCCGGCGATTTCGTGGCCAGCGACACCGGCAGCGTGACCACCGTGGTCGCGTCCTATTGGGACGTCGTCTACACCTCATTGGATGGCGCGACCTGGACTCCTCTCGCCGGCGCTGCTGCAACCACGGTCGGCTACACGCCCGCGGTGGGCGCCCCGACTTCCAGCGGCGTGACGCTGTCGGCGACGGGCGTCCCGGCAACTGGGGTGACGTATCCGACCACCGGTGACCCCATTCTCGCCACGAGCATCGCTGCCGGAGGCACAGCCACCTGGCATTACTCCGCCGGCGTACCGCTCACGCCGTCGCAAGCGGCGTCGCTCGTCGATCCAACCAAGGTCAAGGACGTCCGCAACAGCTTCCATCTAGAGGTGACGCCCGCCAATCCGAGCGTGGTCCAGCCGGCGATCGTCAACGTCGACTTTTCTGGGCTCTTCTTCGGAGGCGGGCCATCGGCAACGATCTCGAACGTCACGGTCACGATCCAGCCTCCGCTCGGGGCCGCTCCTCTTCAATTCAACCCGAGCAACAGGTCCGCGCTCGCCACCGTGGCGCCAGGCGCTTCGGCATCGGTCACGGGAACGTTCAGCGTGCCGGCGCCTCCGGCGAAGGGCAATGGGCAGACTGATTCGTCGTACTTCACCTCGTTGGCGGCGGTGGAAGGACTCCCGTTGAAGGCGACGGCGTCCGCGACAGGGACGGCGACGACAGGAACCATCAACGCAGCTCCACCCGCGCCGGTGACGACCGTTGAGCACCTCCCGATCGTCTCGATCGCCAAGTCTGGTCCCTCCACTATCGCGGCGGGTACAAGTGAAACCAATCCCCTTTCGTTGACCGACACAGGCGGGGCCACCGCGACCGGCCTTGTGGTCACAGACACGGTGCCCAGCGGCTCCAACGGAACGGTGACCGGCGTGCCCGCGACGATCGCATCCGGCGCCAGCGCTTCCGCATCAGCCGCGTTCCCTGTGCCGGCTGGACAGCCGGCGGGCAACCTCACCGATACCGCGTCGCTGACCTGGCAGGATGCCAATGGCAACTCGTACGGCCCGGTCGCGAGCTCCTTCACGACCACGGTGAGCAATAACCTGGCCGGGGCCAAGCTCACACTCTCGCCTGCCACGGCAGGCCCGGACATCGTCGGCAACTCGCAGTCATTCACGGCCGTGCTCTTGGATACCAACGGAGTTGCGATTGCCAACCAGGCCGTGACCCTGAACATCACCGGGCCCAACGTTGCCGCCCAGTCGGGCACAACCAACGCCAACGGAAGCGTCGGTTTCTCCTACAGCGGCTCCAAGAGCGGCACTGACCAGGCCCAGGCCAGCGTAGTGTCGGGTGCGCTGACCTTGCAGTCGAATACGGTCAGCGTCAGCTGGATCGCGCCCATCGTGTCGGCTTCCACCACCGAAGTCACGGCCCAATTCTTCTTTCCCACGTGCCAATGCTTCGCCGCCACGCCGAGCATGACCCCGGTCTTCACGCAGCAGTTTCCGACCATCAACATCAACCCGCCTGGTGGCTCGATCCCCCATATGCAGGGAGGCATCGGAACCGGAAGCCGGCCCATGGTGAGTGTCGCCACCGACGTGCTCGGCAACTTCACCGGCGCCACGATCGTGCAGGGTAACGACGCCAACGGCGTGCTGCACCAGGCGGGATCGGGCGATCTCTTCGAGTTCCAGGCCGTCTTCACCGCCTCGGTAACAGTCGCCAAGGCAGGCCAGCTGACCTTCAGCTTCTTCAGCGACGACGGCTTCATTTTCGGGTTGGGTGGTGGCGCAACCAGGGTTGGCGGCGTTCTCTTCAATCCGCCGCCCTCCGGCCTCACTGCTTTCAAGGGCTACCCGGTCACGGGAGCTTTCAACTCAGCCTCGGGACCGCAGGAAAGAGACGTCACGGTCAACTTCCCCGCCCCTGGCATGTACGCGTATGAGATGGACTACTTCGAGTGCTGCGGAGACGGACTGGCCTTCACGGTAGGTATCGCCGGCGCCGCCGGAATGCCTCCGACCGGCAACCTCGCCCTCAGCCCGTACACATTGAGCGCCAAGCAGGTCGGGCAGTTCCAGACCCTGGACGTCGCGGCGATGGACGCCTCCGGATCCCCGATGACCGGCCTGTCCATCACGCTGAACATCACCGGGGCCAACGCTCGCCAGCTGACTAACACCGCCGATTCCACCGGTCTCGCCACTTTCAGCTATCAGAGCATCAATGCCGGGACCGACCAGATCCAGGCGTCAGCCCAGGTCAGCGGTCTGCCAGAGATCTCGAACGTGGCCACGATCACCTGGAACCCGGCGCCGCCGCCACCGACCATTTCCGCGCCGTCGCCGGCCGACGGATCGATCGTGACCAAACCGGTCGCGATCAGCGCCACCTTCGCTCCACCAACCGGGCAGACCATAGCTTCGTGGCAGGTGACCTACCAGGCGTTGGATCCAGGTCAAGTGGTGCCGCTGGCGAGCGGAACGGGCACACCGCCGGCGACCGTGGCCACCTTCGATCCCACGCTGCTGCCCAATGACGCCTACGCCATCACCATCACCGCCACCGCCAGCGGCGGTGGAGTCCAGACGCTGACCTTCACGCTGATCGTCTTCGGCTACCTGAAGCCAGGGCGCTACGTCACCACCTATCAGGATCTCAACGTCCCCGCGTTTGGCTTCGAGATGCAGGTTCGGCGTACATACGACAGCTTCGACAAACAGCAGGGGGATTTCGGCATCGGCTGGAGGGTCAGCCTCAACAACTTCCGCGTCTCGACCAACCGCACCCTCGGCGCCGGCGGTTGGACTCAGTACAACACCCAGTGCGGCCTCGGCCTCTGCCTGACCGCCTTCCGCAGCTCCGCGCCGCATTTCGTCACGATCGTCTTTCCTGACCAGCACACCGAGATATTCGATTTCTCGGCCGCGGGCGGCTCCAACATCTTCTTCGGCGGATCGCCGGTCTATACCGCGCGGGCCGGGATCGGCACCACCTCGACCCTGTCCGCTGTAGGGGCGGACACGTCGATCGCTTTCCAGGACGACGGCAACCTGTACAACGGCAATAGTCAGGTCTATGACCCGCAGCAATTCAAGCTGACGACCCTCGACGGAACCGTCCTGATCCTTGATCGGACCAGAGGCCTGGTCTCGATGACCGACCGGAACAGCAACTTCATCACGGTCTCCTCGGCCGGGATCACAGCCAGAAGCGGCCAGGGGATCGTGTTCACGCGTGATAGCTCCGGGCGCATCACGCAGATCACCGACCCGCTGGGTCACGCCCTCAACTACGGCTATTCGACCGCGAACGACCTGGCCACCTTCACCGACGCTGACGGCAACCAGACCACGTTCACGTACGACACCAACCACAACCTGCTCAAGGCCAACGGTCCCGCGGGTCAGCCCCTGCAGGTCCAGCAGTACGACAGCGCCGGCCGGCTGATCGCCATCACCGACGCCAACGGCAATATCGCCCAGATCACCAACAACGTTCCCGGCCAACAGCAGACGGTCATCGATCCCACCGGGCGGCTGACGACGGTTTACACGTTGGACGACATCGGCGATGTCGTCCGCCAGGACCAGGTCTTCGATGGCAAGACCCTGACCACCACCGCCACCTATGACGCCGCCGGAAGGCCCCTCAGTCGCACCGATCCCCTCGGCCACACGTGGGCTGCGACGTATGACGGCAATGGCAACCTGCTCTCGGTCAACGACCCGCTCAATCACGCCGTCGGGGTCACCTATGACGCCTTCGGATCGCCTTTGACGTTCACTGACCCGGTGGGGAAAGTGAGCACGTACGCCTACGACTCATTCGGCAACCTGGTTACCTTCGCCAACGCGCTGGGTCAGGTCGACCAGTACACGTATGGCGGCAACGGCAACCTGGGCAGTCATACCGACGCGCTCAACAGAAACACCGGCTACAACGAGGACGGCAACGGCAACCTGGACACCATTCGCGATCCTCAAGGTCATAACTGGCGATGGCACTACGACAGCCTCGGCCATATGACCGCCGCCATCGACACCGCCGGCAACCAGACGAGCTATGCGTACGACGCGGCGGGCAACCTGATCACGATCACGGATGCGCTCGGCCACATCACGACCCTCACCTACAACGCGCTGAACGAGATGGTATCGCGCATTGACGTCCTCGGTAAGACGACCACCTACACCTACGATGGCAACCGCGCCCTGACGTCGGTCACCGACCCGCTTGGGAACGTGACCAGATACGCGTACGACGCAGCCGGCCGCGAGGTGAGCGTCACCGATCCCGCCGGCGGCGTCGCGAGCTACACGTACGACGGCTCGGGCCGGCTCGCCTCAGAGAAAGACGCCATCGGTCGGGTCACCGCGTACGCCTACGACAACGGCGGCCGGCTGATCACCAAGACGCTTCCCAACGGCGGCACCTTCACATATGCCTACGACGACGGCGGCCATCAGACCGCTGTTACCGACCCGCTAAGGCATACCACTTCGCACGCATACGACGCCGGCGGCCGGCTGGTCTCGACGACCGACGCGTTGGGCAAGGCGACCACTTACGTGCTGGACGCGTTGGGCCGCCAGGTGGAGGTCATCGACGCGCTAAATCAGAATACCCAGCACGTTTACGACGCCGCCGGCCAGCTGGTGTCCGACATCGATGCGCTCGGCAAGACCACGACGTACGGCTACGACACCAACGGCAATCGCACCTCGGTCACGGACCCGCTTGGCCACACGACCACCTACCAATACGACGTGGCCAACCGCGTCAACTCGACCATCGATCCGCTCGGACGCTTCGTGATCCCCAACTACGACCCTCTCAACCGCGTCACGTCGACTCGGCTCTACTCGGGGATCTTCACCACCTCGACCTACGACGCACTGGGGCATGTCACCGCGACCAACGACGGACTCCACACGACCTCATACGCATATGACGCTGCCGGCAGGCAGGTGTCGATGACCGACCCCCGCGGCAACACGACCGGCTATGGCTACGACGCCGCGGGCCGGCAGACATCGATCACCGATCCTCTCGGGGGCAAGGTGACGACCGCCTACGACCTGGCGGGGCAGAAGACCTCGGTCGTGAATCCTCGTGGAGACACAACCAGTTTCACGTACGACGCCCTCGGCAACCTGCTCACCCAGACCGACCCGGCCGGCAAGACCACCACCTACACCTACGACCTGGCCGGGCGACAGACCTCGAAGACAGATCCGCGCGGGATCACAGTCGCCAATGCCTACGACGCGGGCGATCGCCTGACCGGGCAAACCTTCCCGGGTGGGTCGATCACGTTTGCGTATGACGCGTTGGGGCGGCGGACGAGCATGATCGACCCCACCGGGACCACCGGTTACACCTACGACCCGAATTCGCGCCTGACCTCGGTGGCTGCTCCGCAGGGCACTGTCGGTTACACGTACGACGCCGCCGGCAACCGGACTTCCATGTCTCTGCCCGTGCGCGGCTCGATCGCGTATATCTACGACGCCGCCAACCAGCTCACGAAGCTGACTGATTGGGTCGGGCAGTCATTCACATTCACCTATGCCCCCGACGGCATGCCGGCCACCGTCAACCGTCCGGGTGGTGTCAACACCGCCTACGGCTACAACGGCGCTGACCAGCTGGCCTCGGTTCACCACGACGGGCCCGCGGGCGCACTCGCCCACTTCGATTACACGCTGGACGCCAACGGCAACCGAACTGCCGTCGCCTCGGCTGCAGGCACCGAGTCGTACACGCTCGACGTTCTCAACCGGCTGACAGGCGTCTCATATCCGAACGGCGACGCGGCAGCTTACACGTACGACGCTGCCGGCAACCGTCTGAGCTCGACGCTCAACGGCGCGACCACCAGCTACACCTATGACTCTGCCGGCCGCCTGACTGCCGCGGGCGCGAGCAGCCTCACCTACGACTCTGCCGGCAACGTGACCTCCAATGGGTCGAGCAGCTTCAGTTGGGACTGGGCTGGGCGCCTGGCGTCAGCCACAATCGGCGGAACTACGTCCACGTACACCTACGATGGGGACAGCACGCGGGTCATTGGTACGAGCGGCGCCTCAACCGCCAACTACGTCTGGGACCGAGCAGGTTCGCTACCGCTCTTGATCGACGACGGCACCCAGGGGTACGTGCAGACCAATCAAGGTTTGCTGGAGCAGCTCGGCAGCGCCGCTAGTTTCATGCTCAATGACGCGCTGGGCTCGGTGCGCACCGTGACCAGCCCGACTGCATCAGTGGTCGGCACCGCGAGCTATGAAGCCTTCGGCTCTGTTCGCTCGCAGACGGGCCAGTCGAGCATCTTCGGCTTCACGGGCCAGCAAACCGACTCGACCGGCCTGTCATACCTGCGGGCCCGGTACTACAACCCGCTCTTGGGCCGGTTCATGTCACCGGACGGTGTGCAGCCGAACGCGCCAGGTACGCAGGGCTTCGATCTGTACTCATACGTCGCCAACAACCCACCTTCCGCAACCGATCCTTCGGGAAACGACGGAATTGTCGTGTTCGGGATACGACTTACTTCGATCCAAATTGCCGCATTGGGATTCATCGCAATCACCGTTGTACTCAAGGATCAATTGGTCAGGCTGTTAGCAGCTCTACTGATCGCTGCGGCGACCACCGCGGAAGGCTGGTTCCGCCCCCCGTCCCCAACCATTGCCCGTCCAAAGCTTCCAACGGCGGCGCAAGCGGGCGCAGCCGCAGCTGCTGCCGCAGCAACCGCAGTTGGCGCGGCCACGCAAGCCATCTGTCCAGTGACGGGCCAGCCCGAACCAGCGTTCAGAATCAAGGGTGTTCCAGTCCTGTGCGTGTATCTCCACAATTCTTACGGGATCTTCGTAAACGACGCGACGGCGTTGGGGACTGGGTATCCCGGCCTCCCGCCGCGCGCCTTGCACTACGAGCCGGACCCAATCATTCAGGCCCAACACTTCGCGGAGGCGATGACGGGGGAGCCTCTCTGCCAGCCAGTCGATAGCCTGAAGCAGAGCCGAGATGAGTACCCATACAAGACAACCAAGGAGGGAGGTCTTTTCCAGGGCCGCAAAGCGCGCGTGCAGTGCGTTTCTGCTCTTGAACAGTCTTTCCAGGGGGCATATTTGAGGAACTTCTACGACACCGAGTTGAGTTTCGCGGACAACGCGGCGTTCTTCGTGTTTCCCGTACCGTATTAATCCTCCGGAGGGGACAAATGGCGAAACGGCTTTACCACGCGAGCCTTCTGCCGGACGGTTGCCATGTCCAGTTGATCGAAGTTGGCAATGCACGAATACCGCCACCGCCTGATCCTCCGGTAGCAATGCCCAGAGTTCTAGCTGGCCCAGGGGGCATCCTCGTATCGACGCGATGTCCGGATTACGGTAATGTCGACGTGGAAGTGTGGGCGGGTGACCCAGGGCCGCCTCGACGCGAGGTGGTCTTCGATGGGGAATTGGAAACCGCCACTCGAGGGTTCGACGTTGGCCCAGCTACCGCGTTGACCTTTCATCTCGGCGCCGCTCCGGGAACGTATAGAGTACTGGCTGACGTTCACACAAACACTGATGGCGATGTTGACTCGGTCCGATTCATCTTTCTCGAGGCGCAAGATCTCACAGGCACGCTTGTGAATCCGTGAACGTTTAGTCGCGACCACTTTCGGCAACGTGCGACACGCTGGTGGGATGTGATTCCAATCCCGCTTCCCGGCTACCCCACCCATGCATTAATGCAGCGGATCCCAGCGGGCGTGGCAAGCGCGATCGCGTATATCTACGACGCCGCCATCCAGCTCACGAAGCTGACTGATTGGGTCGGGCAGTCATTCACATTCACCTATGCCCCCGACGGCATGCCGGCCACCGTCAACCGTCCGGGTGGTGCCAATACCGCCTACGGCTACAACGGCGCTGACCAGCTGACCTCGGTTCACCACGACGGGCCCGCGGGCGCACTCGCCCACTTCGATTACACGCTGGACGCCAACGGCAACCGAACTGCCGTCGCCTCGGCTGCAGGCACCGAGTCGTACACGCTCGACGTTCTCAACCGGCTCACAGGCGTCTCATATCCGAACGGCGATGCGGCAGCTTACACGTAGGACGCTGCCGGCAACCGTCTGAGCTCGACGCTCAACGGCGCGACCACCAACTACACCTATGACGTCGCCGGCCGCCTGACAGCCGCCGGCGCGAGCAGCCTCACCTACGACTCTGCCGGCAACGTGTCCTCCAACGGGTCGAGCAATTTCAGCTGAGACTGGGCCGGCCGCCTACTTCAGCCGCAGCCGGCGGTACCACCTCCACTTACACCTACGACGGCGACAGCACGCGAGTCGCCGCAACCAGCGGCGCATCAACCACCAACTACGTCTGGGACCGAGCAGGTTCGCTACCGCTCCTGATCGACGACGGCACCCAGGGCTACGTGCAGACCGATCAAGGTTTGCTGGAGCAGCTCGGCAGCGCCACTAGTTTCATGCTCAATGACGCGTTGGGCTCGGTACGCACCGTGGCCAGCCCGACTGCATCAGTGGTCGGCACCGCGAGCTATGACGCATTCGGCTCGGTTCGCTCGCAGACGGGCCAGTCGAGCATCTTCGGCTTCACTGGCCAACAGACCGATGCGACGGGCCTGTCATACCTTCGCGCCCGGTACTACGACCACGGGCAGCTTCCTGTCACCGGACAGCGTGCAACCAAACGCCCCGTGGACGCAGGGCTACGACCTGTATTCGTGTGTCACCAACAATCCGACGACATTCGTGGATCCGACAGGAAATGAGCTCGCCGGCTTTGCTTTCAACCTCAGAGCTGCGTTGATAGCATTCGCCGCGCGTACTCTCGCGCTCCTTTTGAAATACAAGCTCGAAGCTCTCCTTCTCGCACTATCGATCGGCGCTGTCGCTGAACGCGAGCAGGTGGCTCAGGTAGTTTGGGTCATTATCAGACCGCAACCGCCTAAGACTGAGCCGCGACCCAAGCCCACACCGGGTGTCGATCCAGGGCCGTTCTGCTTTCCGGGGTCGCCTCCTTGCTACCTACCGAATCCCACCCCAAGCCCGCAATCGAGGTGCACGATCGACCCGGGATCAGTGCCTACCGTCCTGGGCGAACTGCAACAGCGCGCGGAGCAAGTGCACAAGCTCGCAGACCCGATCAAGTATGGAAACCAAGTTGTCGCCGATCTGCGCGTTCGACAGGGGGACGGCAGCTGTATCGACATCATTGGTGCATCAGGCAACGACTTGCAGCGCCAGCAGCAAAATGCTCTGGTCCCAGGTAGAGAGGAACTTGCCCGTTATCCGAATAGGCACGCCGAAATTACGGTTCTTCATCAAGCTGGCATTCGGAGTCCTCTCGTGCTTGGTGTCACGAAGGCGGTGTGCACCGAAGACTCGAGGTTCGTCGATACTTGCAGAGTTGGCATTGCGGCCGCCGGCGGACAGCTGAGTGAGGATCAACAAGGCGCAGTCTGGTGGCAAAATCTCGCCTGAAGCCGATGGAAGCCCTGACTTTTGATGAAGGCCAATTAGCCAATCGGCTGCGTGAGCTGGACAAGTGGCAGGCATCCGTTTTTGCCGCTGCCTGCGCACAGCGGCTGCTTCCGCTGTACAGGCGGTTCTATCAGGAGGGATTCTCCCAGGAGGGATTCTCCGAAGTCCATGCGGACGTCGTGTCTCATTCCCTCGACCTGCTGTGGCGCGACTTGGCCAGAACCACTCTGAGCAGCCGCCACCTGAAGCGGTTGATAGCGCAATGCACGGAGCAGGTGCCACCAGACGAAGATGTCCGCGCAAGCCGCGCACAGTCCTTGGCGCAATACAGCGTTATCGCGGTGGTCTACGCGCTAACTCATCGCCTGAATGGCGAAGTGCAAGAGGCGGTGTGGGCTGCCCGGCAAGCGAACGAAGCAATCTTCTTCCACGTCGTCAATCAGTACGACATCGATCTCAACGTTCCTGGCGCCAGCGAGCGGGTCGATGCCGATCCCACAACGCAAGCAGAACTGCGCCGGCAGGCCGCCGATTTGGAGCTTCTTGCGAGCACTCATGACGCTGTGTCCGCGCTCCGCCAAATCCGGAGTAGGTCAGAGAACTCGCCGGTGTTCAATCCAGAAGGTATCTGAACCCTCGTACAGCAGCGCCGGCGATAAACCATGGCATAAGGCGGCACTCAACGACACCCAGCGAATTCCGGGCGCTATTTCTGAACGGGGCGCAGCGATCTGTTAACCGCAAGGTTCAGGGTTCAGATAGGAGCGTCGTCAGTCGATCTCGAGGTCGGGATCATGCGTAAGACTCTCGGCCATAACCAAACGAGCCGAACGATCGCCGAACTTGACACTATGCGACGTGATCAGGACCTGAATGATGCTCCCGTCCTTCAACTTGTGACGCCAGGGTCCGGTCCGGTCCGAGTTGGGCGTGTCGGGCAGCAATTCGAGGAATTTCGGTACGTCCTCCACCGGTCTCAGGTCCTTAATTGTCAAAGCTAGGAATTCAGCCCCTGAGTATCCATACCGCTGTATCGCTGCCGCGTTTACGTCGAGTATCTGGAGCGTGGAAATGTCGTAAACCCACATGGGCTCTGGATTGAGAACGAAGAGTGAGAGATAACGGCCGAAAGTGGGCTTCGAACGCGTTTCGGCCCAGAGCTGTTGTTTCAAAGCAACCTTGATTGCCTTCATCAGGGCCATGCGGTCCGCCGCTGTACGGATCATGCCGCGGGTAGTGAAGCGGTGCGCTGGTGGATCGGTAACCTGAACCAAAAGCGAGAGCCTTTACCGGGCTCGGACTCCAGGCCCATCTGTCCACCTTGGAGCTCGACCAGCCTGCGCGCGATCGACAGGCCAAGGCCAGTGCCGCCGTAAGTTCGAGCGATTTTGTCATTGGCCTGTCGGAACTCCTCGAAGATCCGCCTATGAGCGACTGGCTCGATGCCTATACCCGTGTCGAGCACCGAGATTTCGGCCATTGCGCCTGCGGGCATGCTCCGAATCGCTACTGAACCGGCTGGCGTGAACTTGATCGCGTTCGAAACAAGGTTTGTCAAAATCTCACGAACGCGAACCGGATCGCCCATCACACTTCGAGCTTCAGATGACAGCTCGCAGCTCAGCCTCAATGCTTTCTGTTCCGCAATCTGTTGCATTGAGCTGATTACCTGGTCAACAACTGAGGGCAGGTCGACTTCCTGGAGGACGATTTCGACCTGGCCGGCCTCAATCTTGGATAGATCAAGTATTTCGTTGACGAGCTCGAGGAGGACAAGTCCGCTTTTGAGGATCTCGCCGATGTCTTGAGCTTGATCGTGACTGAGGTCACCGTCCATGCCTTGTGACAGCACTTCGCAAAAGCCGATGATTGCGGTCAACGGGGTCCGGAGCTGATGGCTCATCTTGGCGAGGAACTCAGACTTGAATTGACTTGCTCGTGAAAGCTCAGCGTTCGTTTCGCGCAGCTGCGTGTCATAAGCGTTTGCGATGCGGACCAGGCTTGCATCGGCATTGGCCTGAATGGTGTTGATAACTCCTTCCATGACATCGGATGGCGTACCTAACCGCCCCGCCTCTTCCTGCACGACCTGGATCAGGACGTCGCGCCAGTGCATGTGTCCGCGAGTCGTTTCGACTAGGGGAACGCCTTCGCGTGCCGCAGCACTGCCGCTCTTGGAGATCCATTCGATCTCACCTTTGTCGGCGGCAATGCCGCTAACCAGCCAACGCGCGATGAGCAGTGTGCCAATAACGCTTCGGCCCCAGCGGTAGTCCAGGTACGCGTCACTGACGGCGCCGGCCTGGCCCTTCCGATACAAAAGGGCGATGGTCCGTTGGTAGACCTCCTCAACTCGCCGACCAATCGCGAAACCGAGTTGCGCGCGCCCGTTCCCTGGCTGTTCGGAGTGGTCTGTTGGTGGCATTTGGCGCACCGCTCGGAGGCGATCATAGGCCTAGTCGCCGACAA
>WNFF01000935.1_pt1 | contig 88759 bp, 76 predicted proteins | sample 5400441 | NCBI WGS metagenome assembly WNFF01 (sample SAMN13153345, study PRJNA577476) | soil metagenome | isolation source: 120 cm saprolite under Douglas fir tree site 2 hole 3 replicate 1 | place: USA:California | collected 2015-04-18 | reverse complement strand
GTCGTCCCACAGCTCGCCGAGCAGGAACTTGTGGGTCAGCACCTTGCCGGCATGCTGCACCAGCACCCGCAGCAGCTCGTACTCCTTGGGCGAGAGCTTCACCTCCTTGTCCGCGACCTTGACGATGCGCCGAACCAGGTCGACCGAGAGATCGCCGGTCCGAAAGACCGGTCGCTCGCCGTGCACCTGCAGTTGGTGTCGGAGCGCCGCCCGCATGCGGGCGAGCAGCTCCTCCATGCCGAACGGCTTGGTGACGTAATCGTCGGCGCCGAGGTCGAGGGCCTCGACCTTGCCGACCTCGTCCCCGCGACTGGACAGCACCACGATCGGCACGGCGTCGTCGCGCGCGCGGATCGTCCGCAGCAATTCGAGGCCCTGGATGTCGGGAAGCCCGAGATCGAGAATGATCAGATCGGGCTTCTGCGACAGCAGCTCGAGCGACAGCCTTCCGCTCGGGGCTTCCATGATCTCGTAGCCTTGCGTGCTCAATCCCATCCGCAGGAGCTTGCGGATCGGCGGCTCGTCGTCGATCACCAGGATCTTGAGCGGCGCCGCGCTCATGCCGCGGTATCCAGCTGTTTGGTCCGCGGCGGGATCGGCAATCTGATCGCGAACATCGCGCCGCTGCGGTCGGTGCGATTGGCGGCGGTGATGGTGCCGTGCATGGCTTCGACGAAGCCGCGCGAGATCGCAAGGCCCAGTCCGGTGCCCGCTTGGACCCGATCGCCCTTTTCCGCGCGGTGGAACTTGTCGAAAATGCGCTCCAGCTCCGCGGGCGGGATGCCGTCGCCTTCGTCCAGCACCTGCAGGCAGACCGCATCCCGGTCGCGCCAGCTCTGGATGCGGATGGTGGTGTCCGCGGGGGAGTACTTGGCGGCGTTGTCCAACACGTTGAACAGGACCTGCTCGAACAGCACCGGATCGAGATCGAGCATCGGCAACCCGGCGGCCAACTCCAGCTCGACGTGGTGGCGCGCCAGCATCTTGCCCGCGCGGCGCAACGCGCTGCCGACGATCTCGCCGACATCGTGCAGCGCCGTGTTCGGCACGATGGCGCCGGACTCGAGCTTGGTCATGTCGAGCAGGTTGGCGATGAACCGGTTGAGCCGCTCCGATTCGTCGATGATCGTCGCCAGGAGATCAGCTTTCTCGCCCGCGCCGAGCGCACCCGCAAGGTCGCGCAGCGCCCCCGCCGCTCCCAGCACCGCCGCCAGCGGGGTCTTGAGATCGTGCGAGATCGAGGTGAGCAGCGCCGACCGCAATCGATCGGTCTCGATCGTGCGCTTCGCCCGCTCGACGTCCCCGACCAGGTAGACCCGCTCGATCGCGAGCGCGCTTTGATCGATCAGCGCATCGAGCAGACGGCGCTGGTCGGGGGTGAGCAGCGGGCCCGGCTTGTCGCTGTCGATGCCGACCACGCCGATGGCGCCGCGGCCGGTGCGCATGGGCAGGAACAGGCGCTTGGCGCCCGGCAGCGTGTCCGAGCCGCGGCCGGCCGAGCGGTTGTTCTGCCAGGCCCATTTCGCCGCCGCGAGATCGGCCTCGTCGAGGATGTCCTCCGGCGGATAGCCGACCTTGACCGCGATCGACCCGCCCTCCGGCAGCAGGATGACGACGCGCACCTTCAGCATCAGCGCCGTCTGATAGGCCGAGGCCCAGAGCACGTCGTCGAGCGTGCCCACCCCGGCAAGCTTGCGGCTGAAGGAATAGAGCGACTCGGTCGTCCGCGCCCGCTCCATCGCCGCCACCGCCTGGGTGCGGGCGCGCGCCGCGACGTTGGAGACGATGACAGCCACGATCGTGAAGAACACGAATGCCGCCACGTTGGCCGGATCGGCGATCGTAAAAGTATAGAGCGGAGGCATGAAGAAGAAGTTGTAGCAAAGCGACGACGCGACGCTGGCCGACAGCGAAGGCCTCAAGCCGTAGCGGACCGCGACGACGACGATCGCGGTCAGGAAGACCAGAGCGGCGTTCTCGAGGCCGAACCAGGGCACGGTCGCTTCACCAATCCCGAGCGCGACCGCAACCGCGAACATGGCCATGGCATAGGGATGCAGGTCGAAGCCGGCCGGTTCGACCGTGCGCACGGTCTTCTTTGGAACGGGCTCGCCGGCGATGGCGTCGCCGGCGATGACATGCACGCTGATATTGCCGGATCGACGCACGAGATCGTGCACCACCGAGCCGTGCACGATCTCGAACCAGCGCGTGCGCGACGACTTTCCGATGATGATCTGGGTGACGTTGTTGGCTTGCGCATAGCCGATCACGTCGTCGGCAATGCGCCGATCGGCGCTCGGGATGGTGACGGGTTCGCCGCCGAGCGCCTGCGCCAGCCGCAGCGTATCGGCGACGCGGTCGCGCTCCTCCTCGCTGAGCTGCAGGCTGCGCCGGCTCTCGACATAGAGCGCCGTCCATGGCCCGTGCAGGCGGTCGGCCAGCCGCTTGGCGTAGCGGACCAGGCCGGCGGCGCGCGGGTCCTCGCTGATGCAGACCAGAATGCGCTCGCCCGCCGCCCACGGCCCCGGAATCGCGCGCGCCTGCATCTCCGTGAGCAATTGCTCGTCCACCCGCTCGGCGGTCCGGCGCAAAGCGAGCTCGCGCAGCGCCGTCAGGTTGGCGGGCGAGAAGAAATGCTCGAGCGCGCGCTCGGCCTGCTTCGGAACGTAGACCTTGCCTTCCTTGAGGCGCTCGATCAGATCGTCGGGCGTGAGATCGACCAGCTCGACGGCATCGGCGCGATCGAACACCGTGTCCGGCACCGTCTCGCGCACGCGCACATGCGTGATCTGGGCGACCACGTCGTTGAGGCTCTCGATGTGCTGGATGTTGACCGTGGTGTAGACGTGGATGCCATGACCGAGCAGCTCCTCGACGTCGAGGTAGCGCTTGGGATGACGGCTGCCCGGGGCGTTGGTATGGGCGAGCTCGTCGACCAGGACGATCTGCGGCCGGCGGGCGATGACGGCATCGAGGTCCATTTCTTCGAGCCACTGGCCCTTGTACTCGATGCGCCGGCGCGGGATGACCTCGAGGCCCTCCAGCAGCACCTCGGTCTCCTTGCGCCCGTGGGTCTCCACCACCCCGACGACGATATCGTAGCCGTCCCTTTTGCGGGCGCGGGCCTGCTGCAGCATCTCGTAGGTCTTGCCGACGCCGGGCGCGGCGCCCACGAAGATCCTGAGCCTGCCGACACGCCGCTCCTCGCGCCGGACCTTTTCGAGCAGCGCGTCCGGCGAGGGCCGATGGTCGGAATCGCGTCGCTGCTCTGCCATCAGGAATCGAGGTCTCTGCCAACCACTATCGGGCACTACTGCACAGAGAGTCTGACTCTATTCTGGCTCAAGCTCAACCGATCAAAATCACGCGTGATGGACTAATGGGACGTTGCGCCATCGAGCGCCAGGTTGAGCGCCAACACGTTGACCCGCGGTTCACCGAAGAGGCCGAGCGTGCGTCCCTCGATGTGGTCCTCGACGAGCTGCCGCACGCGATCCTCCGGCATGTTGCGCGCCTTGGCGACGCGTGGCACCTGGAACAGGGCCGCGGCCGGCGAGACATGCGGATCGAGGCCGCTGCCCGACGTTGTCACCAGATCGATCGGAACGGATGCGGAGGGATTCTCCTCCTTCAGCTTCTCCACATCGCCCTTGATGCGTTCGACGAGAGCCTTGTTGGTAGGTCCGAGATTGGAGCCGCCCGAGTTTGCCGCGTTGTACGGGGCATCGACGTTCTTGGTGGGATCCTTGGGATCGGGCGTCACCGTCGCCGACGGCCGGCCATGGAAATACTTGTCGCTCGTGAACACCTGACCGATCAGCTCCGAGCCGACGATCGTGCCGTCCCTTTCGATGAGGCTGCCTTGCGCCCGCGAGGGAAAGATGATCTCGGCGATCCCGGTCATCGCGAGCGGATAGACCAACCCGGTGATGAGCGTGAGGGCAACCACCAAGATGATCGCCGGTCGGATTTCCTTCAACATGACTTCTTCTCCTCAGGCGAGGTGCAAGGCGGCGACCACGAGGTCGATCGCCTTGATGCCGATGAACGGAATGATGACGCCGCCGACGCCGTAGATCCAAAGATTGCGACGCAGCAGCGGGCCGGCGCCGATCGGTCGGTAGCGCACGCCCTTCAGCGCCAGCGGGATGAGCGCGATGATGATCAGTGCGTTGAAGATGATCGCCGACAGGATCGCGCTCTGCGGGGTCGCCAGGTTCATGACATTGAGCGCCTGCAGCTGCGGGTAGAAGGCCACGAACATCGCCGGGATGATGGCGAAGTACTTCGCCACGTCGTTGGCGATCGAGAACGTGGTGAGCGCGCCGCGGGTCATCAGCAGCTGCTTGCCGATCTCGACCACCTCGATCAGCTTGGTCGGATTGGAATCGAGGTCGACCATGTTGCCGGCCTCGCGCGCGGCCTGAGTGCCGGTATTCATGGCGACGCCGACGTCGGCCTGGGCGAGCGCAGGAGCATCGTTGGTGCCGTCGCCGCACATGGCGACGAGCTTGCCCTTCCCTTGCTCGTCGCGGATGAGCTTGAGCTTGTCCTCGGGCGTGGCCTGCGCCAGAAAATCGTCGACGCCGGCCTCCGCCGCGATCGCGGCCGCGGTCGTCGGATTGTCGCCGGTGATCATGACGGTGCGGATGCCCATGCGGCGCAGCTCGGCGAAGCGCTCGCGGATACCGCCCTTGACGATATCCTTGAGGTGGATCACGCCGAGCAAGTGGCCATCCTTCGCAACGGCCAGCGGGGTGCCGCCGGACTTGGCGATGGCGTCCGCAATGGCAGTCACTTCGCGCGCGGTATCGATGCTCACGTTCGCTCGCAGCACCTGAACCGCGCCGGTCGGCCCGACCGCGGTCGCCGACGTATTGAGATAATTCAGGATCGCGTCGACCGCCCCCTTGCGCACCCAGGTGCCGCCGATCTCGACACCGCTCATGCGGCTCTGCGCGGTGAACGGAATGAAGTTCGCCTTCAGCTCGGCCAGATCGCGGCCGCGAATGCCGTATTTCTCCTTGGCGAGCACGACAATCGACCGCCCCTCGGGGGTCTCGTCGGCGAGCGAAGCGAGCTGAGCGGCGTCCGCCAGCTCCTGCTCGCCCACGCCGCGCAGCGGCTTGAGCTCGGTCGCCTGCCGGTTGCCGAGCGTGATGGTGCCGGTCTTGTCGAGCAGGAGCGTGTCGACGTCGCCCGCCGCCTCGACCGCGCGGCCGGACAGCGCCAGCACGTTGAAGCGCACCAGGCGGTCCATGCCGGCGATGCCGATCGCCGAGAGCAACGCGCCGATCGTGGTCGGGATCAAGGTCACGAACAGCGCGACCAGGATCACCACCGAAATGGCGCCTCCCGCATAGCTCACGTAGCTCGGAATGGTCGCGGTCGCGAACACGAAGATGATGGTCAGGCCGACGAGCAGGATATTGAGCGCAATCTCATTCGGCGTCTTCTGCCGCTCGGCGCCCTCGACCAGCTTGATCATGCGATCGAGGAAGGTCGAGCCGGGCGCGGCGGTGATCCGCACCTTGATCCAGTCGGAGAGAACCTGGGTGCCGCCGGTAACCGCGGAGCGGTCTCCGCCGGACTCGCGAATGACCGGCGCCGACTCGCCGGTGATCGCCGCCTCGTTGACGGAAGCAATCCCTTCGATCACGTCTCCATCCGAGGGGATCAGGTCGCCGGCCTCGACCAGGACGACGTCGCCCACCCTCAGGCTGGTGCTGGGGACCGCTTTGTAGCCGCCACGGCCGCGGTCGGTCAGCAGCTTGGCCTGCGTCTCCGTGCGCTGGCGCCGCAGGGAATCCGCCTGCGCTTTGCCGCGCCCCTCGGCGATTGCTTCCGCGAAGTTGGCGAACAATACGGTGAACCACAGCCACAGAACGATCTGGAACTCGAAGCCGATCTGTCCTCCGCCGGTCACGAGGTCGCGGATCAGGATGACGGTCGTGAGCGCGGTCACGATCTCAAGCACGAACATGACCGGGTTCTTGATGAGCGTACGCGGGTCGAGCTTCACGAAAGCCGAGCCGATGGCCGGCACCACGATCTTGGGGTCGAGGAGCGCCGAGACCGGCATGCGCTTGCGCAGGTTGGAGGTTTCCATCGACGTGCTCCGGGGTTAATTCGATGCGAACAGCGTGCCGGCGTTCATCGCGAGCTGCTCGACGATCGGACCGAGCGCGAGCGCCGGGAAGAAAGTGAGGCCGCCGACGATCACGATCACGCCGACCACCAGGCCCACGAACAGGCCGCCGGTGGTCGGGAACGTGCCGGCTGACGGCGGCACGGATTTCTTGGCCACGAGGGAGCCCGCAATCGCCATCGCGGGGATGATCATCCAGAAGCGACCGATGAACATCGCAACCGCGCCGGTGGTGTTGTAGAACAGGGTGTTGCCCGACAGGCCGGCGAAGGCCGATCCGTTGTTGCCGGTCTGCGAGGTGTAGGCATAAAGCACCTCGGTGAAACCGTGTGGTCCGGGATTCGCCATCGAGGCAACGGCGGACGGAACCAGCATCGCAACGGCGGTCCAGCCGAGATACATCAGCGGCAGGACCAGGATGGCGAGCATCGCCATCTTCACCTCTTTGGCCTCGATCTTCTTGCCGACATATTCGGGAGTGCGGCCTACCATCAGGCCGGCGACAAAGATCGAGATGATGACGAAGAGCAGCATGCCGTACATGCCGGCGCCGACGCCGCCGACGATGATCTCGCCGAGCTGGATGTTGATCAGCGGGATCATGCCGCCGAGCGCAGTGAACGAGTCGTGCATGGCGTTGACGGCGCCGCAGGAGGCGGCGGTCGTGATCACCGCGAACAGCGCGGAGGCGACGATGCCGAAGCGGACTTCCTTGCCCTCCATGTTGCCGCCGGTCAGGCCGAGCGCGGTCAAGGCATCGTTGCCGTGCGCTTCGGCCCAGTAGCAGACGATGACACCGGCGATGAACAGCACGCCCATCACTGCCAGAATGGCCCAGCCCTGGCGCTGGTTGCCGACCATGCGGCCGAACACGTTGGTGAGCGATGCCCCGATCGCGAAGATCGAGATCATCTGCACGAAGTTCGACAACGCGGTCGGGTTCTCGAACGGATGCGAGGCATTGGCGTTGAAGAAGCCGCCGCCGTTGGTGCCGAGCATCTTGATCGCGATCTGCGAGGCGACCGGCCCCACCGCGATGGTCTGCTTGGCGCCTTCGAGGGTCGTCGCCTCGACATAGGGTCCGAGCGTCTGCGGGATGCCCTGCCACACCAGGAACAGCGCGTAGACGACGCAGATCGGCAACAGGATATGGAGCGTGCAGCGCGTGATATCGACCCAGAAATTCCCGATCGTCCGCATCGACGCCCGGGCGAAGCCGCGGATCAGCGCCACCGCCAGCACGATGCCGGTCGCCGCCGACAGGAAGTTCTGGTGGGTGAGGCCGAGCATCTGCACGAGATAGGACAGCGTGCTTTCGCCGCCGTAGTTCTGCCAGTTGGTGTTGGTGATGAAGCTAACGGCCGTGTTGAAGGAGAGATCCTGGGCTACCGCGGACTGCTCGGCCGGATTGAACGGCAGGAAGCCCTGCAGGCGCATGAGCGCGTACAGGATGAGAAATCCGCCGACGTGGAAGAACAGCATGGCGACCGTGTAAGTGACCCAATGCTGCTCGCGTCGCTCATCGACGCCGCCGATCCAGTAGAGGGCGGCTTCGACCGGCCGCAGGACCGACGAAAGGAATGTGCGCTCGCCGTTGAACACGCGCGTCATGTAGCCGCCGAGGAAGGGCACGATCGCGACGATGATCGCGCAGTAGAGCAGAATCTGGATCCAGCCGATGACGGTCATGGTCGTTGATCCCTTCAGAACCGCTCAGGCTTGAGCAGAGCGTAGGTGAGATAGATCATCAGCCCCACGGTCACGAGGGCGGCGAGCGAATAGTCGAAGATCATGGATGCCTCCTCAGAGACGATCGCACGCGATCGTGTAGCCGACCGACAGCGCGAAGAAGCCGAGGGCGGCGGCGAGCAGGATGACGTCAAGCATGGGGTGCTCCGAGCGACGAACGGGGAATGTGTGCAGCGGACGGTTCTTGGCGAGGCACGGCTTGGCCTACGTCACGAGCGCGCAGAATCCAGGGTTCCGTTCAGGCCCGATTACCTGTCACCGATCGCATATGAATTCGAGAGGGAACCGCGGGTGACATTATAAGAATCCCATAAAGATTAGCGTCGGGCGATGATCGGCGATCAGCCACTAACCCATTGTGAGCACAAACCTACTCCGGTTCAGATACGACCGCGCACAGGTCTGGCCCGCCCCCCGGGAGTTTTGATCCCAATACCTGCGTTCATTGCTAGCGGGGAAGATTCTCCTTGCCGATCGAGACAGAAGCCGTCGGCAAGCGGCACCGCCGCGTTGACTGCTCGATGCGCCGCTAGCCTTTCCCAATTCGGGGTAACAGCCAGGTCATGATCCTCTGGTGCGGGTCCCCGCTGCAGGGGACCTCATGCTTCTCAACCGATATCTTCGCAAATGCCGCCGCCTGCTCCTCGGTTTGTCGCTTCTCCCTTGCAAGCGACATCCATTCGCGGATGATTGTTCGCCGCGCGTCGTGCTCGGGCTTCACTTTCAGCTCCTCCAAGCTTTTGTCCCAAGAACGTTCCTCGTATCCGGGATGTCAGCCATTGAGCGCCGCCGCAATGAACAGCCCGGCGCCGATCAACACAGCGAGGGCGATTCCGCCGACGATCGAGAGAACGCGGTGCCTGCGATCGGGAGGCTTGGTCCCGGCAGCGGCCTTCTGCGCTGCTAAGATACTCATCCAGAAGTCACTCATGGACTCGCCTTTCCTACCGTCGGCTGGACACCTGGGCGTGTCTCGCGCGCCATTTCGGGCCCGGCCCCTCATGTAGTGCGCCTCGGGCCGATAGTGGTCCGGCGTGATCAGCGTCCGATAAGCATTCACCACGGCCACACAGGCCTTCGCTCCCGCGGAAGCCAAAACGAATACCACACTCGAACGATGTTGACTCATGGCGCGTCTCCTATCAGAGCCGATCAATGGCTGAGGAATGGGAATTCGCGATGGAAAACGTCTATCGCAATACCAAGCTTGGTCAGCATCCCGGTCATCAGGATAGCTACCACCGTCATTAGCGCCGACAATTCCGATCTCGCGATATTTCGAAATTGGACTTTCATAATACGCTCCATCAGAAACATGGCTGCCATTTTCGGCCTATCACGTCCTTGCGATGCCAACCTGTGCAACAGATGTGATGCAAAAGGCATAGGAATTCCAGACGGAATCTCGGTCACCGTCATAGGGGCGGCATAAAAACAGAAGGCGGGCCGCTCCAGCGCGGACAGGACGTGCTGGCTCATCGCACGCCGGCCAACGGCGCTGCGAACCGCTGCATTGTGGTGCGACGTGGAGTCCGACCCTTATGAGAGCGCACCGGTTCTCCTATGAAAACCCTATGCCGCGTACTCTTTTCCCGTCTCGATTTTTTATGCCGTCTTGTCCATTTTTCGATAGCAGTCGAATGTCTTCTGGTGGCAGTTTAAGGCACTTCCATGTCATTCGATCCGAACCATGACCAGGTCCTGCGCGAACTGCAGGAGCATCTTCGCCACGCCCGGACAATCACGCCCGAACTCCTCACCGACGTGACCGCTCGAGCGTGCCTGCGCTTCCATGCACATCATCCGACGGCGAAGGCAAGAGTCGCTCGCCTGATCGAAGCAGGCGGCCTTGCCGACGCAACACTTGCGCTGCTCGAGCTGGAGTTGCCGCAGTGGAAGCTTCGTCGTCTCATCTTCGAGGACGGCGAGTGGTATTGCGCACTGTCGAGGCGGCTCGGGCTTCCCGTCGAGCTCGACGACATGGCCGAAGCAAGCCACGAAAGCCTGCCGTTGGCGATCCTGAGTGCGTTCGTCGAAGCGCGGCACCGCAGCCTCAATGCGAGCGAAGTCCGGCCAAACTCCGTGCCGCAGGTTCGGGCAAGCCAGGCCGCGCCCTTTGCTGCGACAATTTCGCTTGATTACGCGGTCGCAGGATGAGCGTGAGTCCTCAATGAAACCGCCTGTCAGCGATCTTTATGCCGCCCTTATGAGAACGGATCTGGCTCCCTCTCGAATTTATATGCGCCGATCAGCACATTGGCGCCGTAGATCAAATCACCCGTGCGGCTGACTGCGGCATCTGTAACGCGAAACGCCCGGGAAAAATCTCCAAGATGAACAGCAAAGGAGAGACTTCAATGGCCACTCCAATCCTGCTTGCCGTGTCATTTGCCCGGACGGTCGCGCCGAGAATCGAGGGGCTGTATCGCGGATTCTTGCAAGCACTCGACGCTTTCGTCGAGGCGAGAATGCGCAATGCCGTCCGGGAATCGCAGCTGCGCAAAATTCACCGCGTTCCGATCGTTCGCTAACGCACTCCCAGTCGAGACCAAAGGAGACGTGTCATGATCAAAGGCGAGCCTCCCCCAGCGAGCTCGAACCCCCCGCTCTTCCTGATCGGCCGGAACAGTCGTGGCAACTGGGTCGTTCAGGATCCAAAAGGCCTTTGCGGCGGACTGTTCGTCGATCGCGTCCAAGCCCTCAAATTTGCCATGTTCGAGAACGGCAACCGGCCGCAGGCCGTCATCATGGTCCCCGGCACGCTCGAGCTCGACATGAGCGGCAGGCCTCGGGCCAGTGATCACTTCACGCCCCCCACCCGGCCTCCGCTTGCGCGAGCCGCCTAGCGTCCCTCGCCGATCAGCTCGGAACATGTCGACCTGAACGGTGGCAATCATGGTCCAGCCCCCTCTCACCCCAGCAAGCGCGCGAATCATGGAGTCGATGATCGCGCTGACACGCTGCTCGAAGCTGCAACGCATCATCGTCGCGGGCTCGAAGGGCGCCGAGCTCATGTTCGAGTTGCACCGGCGCGGCTATGCCCGCGTGGCAACGACATCGAATTGCGGCCTTCCGGCCGGACAATACGACGTGGCTCTCGTCGATTGGCGGCAGCGCTCGATCAAAGCCTTCGAGACGACCCTCGATTGGCTGATGGATTTTCTAAGTCCCGCGGGCGTATTGGTCGTCTGGATCGACCCGCAGGAGCCCGCGGCCAACCGAAACCTTCGCTCCATGCTGGAAAGGCATGGGCTCATTGTCGAGGCCGGCACCATCCATGAATGCGGCTCCGCCGTTTCGGCGCGGCAATGCGAGTTGAACCCGATCTCGAAAGTCGCGTGAGGTGACAAGGGTTGGTGTCCATGGCTTTCCATGCACACGGGCCTGCGCAGCCCGTCGCACCAAAGCGAAAACCGCCGGCGGGTGCCGCTGCGAACCCGGTGGGCGGGACGGTCGGTTCGCAGGATCGGCAGGCCGGACGAGTTCGGGAATGGCTGCTGCTGCTTCTGCGTTTCGCCATCACCTGGGATCCGAAGGATGAAGCGGCCGTACTAGCCATTGCCGATGAAATCGACGCGCTCGGGCTCTCCTGGAGGCCGTCAGCCCCAAGTTTCTTCCGCAGAACAAGCCGTGAAGTCTGCAAGGCGATCACCGCGCTCGATGATCCGCAGCGGGCAACTATCCTCAAGAGTCACATCGCGCGTATTGACAATTCTCGATTGCGGCGCGCGTTTCGAGCCGCAGTCGATCTCAAGGAGAAATTGCCGCGCACCTCCGCTAAGCACCATCTGCGGTGACTTCGTTCGGCCTTCTCCAACGCCGCAAATCGGCATTGCGTGTGAGCATCGGGCGAAACTGGCCGGCCGGCTGATCGATTCCAGGGTTGCCGACCGGCAGCGGGCTTGCGATCAATGCTCTACGCGCTAGCATCGCGCCATGCACGGCCGCGCGGTCCTCTACGCACTTGCCTCGGCGGCATTGTTCGGCGTCTCGACGCCGGCGGCGAAGGTCCTGCTCGGCGAAATCCATCCCGCCGTCCTCGCCGGGCTCCTCTATTGCGGGGCCGGCGTCGGCGTAGGCTTGTTGCGTCGCTTCGCCTCGCATGTCCTTGGCTCGCCGAGCGCACCGCAAGTGCCGCTCCAGCGAAAGGACGTTGCCTGGCTCGCGGCGGCGATCGCGGCCGGCGGGGTGGTCGGCCCGCTGCTGCTGATGTTCGGCCTCGCCCGGACGGATGCCGCCACGGCTTCGCTCCTGCTCGCGCTCGAAGGCGCGGCCACCGCCGTGATCGCCTGGTTCGTGTTCCGGGAGAATGTCGATCGCCGCGTGGCGCTCGGAATGGGCTGTCTTCTTGCCGGAGCGGTCGTTCTGTCCTGGTCAGGAACGCCGAGCATCCAAAATGTGCAGGGTCCGCTCGCGATCCTGGGCGCGTGCGTCGCCTGGGGCCTCGACAACAACCTGACGCGCAAGGCCTCGCTCGCCGATCCCCTGCAGATCACGGAGTTGAAAGGGGTCGTTGCCGGGCCGGTCAATATCCTGATTGGAGCGTGGGCCGGAGCCTCGATTCCATGGTCTCCTGCCTTGCTGCTCGCAGCGGTCACGGGGTTCTTTGGATATGGCGTGAGCCTCGCGCTCTACGTCGTCGCCCTTCGACACCTCGGCGCCGCCCGGACCGGTGCTTACTTCTCGACCGCGCCGTTCCTCGGCGCGGCAGTCGCAGTCGTTGCCCTCGGAGAGAACGTCACGTGGGGGCTCCTTGCGGCCGGTGCCCTGATGGGATTGGGGGTATGGCTGCACGTGACCGAGCGTCATGAACATGACCACGTCCACGAGGCGATGGTGCATGCGCACCCGCATGTCCATGACGAGCATCATCAACACGAGCACGGGCCGGACGATCCGGCGGGCGAGCCGCACACCCACAGGCATCGGCATGATCGTCTTGAACATGCCCATCCGCACACGCCCGACATGCATCACGCTCATCGGCATTAGCTCTGCCGCGGCGGCGGTCCGGCGCGACCGTTCTTTAACCCCGTTATCTTGCCGACTTCGTCCGACAGCGAGATGGCACCACCCTTGTTGTCGGCGACGCATTGATTGATCCATTTGAGGTCGTCCGCGTTCATGGCCTGTGCAAGGGCGGCGTTGCTCGCCGTCACCAGTCCGACGAGAAGCAGCGCGATGGTCGCAAATTTCATGATTCATTCCAGAAAGTTCGTGCCCGGTCGATGCCGCGGCGATTCGTCTCCCAACCCCGTCACCAAGCTCACCACGAGCGGAGGCAGGCTGCGCGCGCAGCTTGAGCATAGCGTGGCGGTCGCAGTCAACCGCGCAAGGATCGCCGGTCGGCGATGATCGCGCGCGCGGCGTTGTGGCCGGGGGCGCCGGTGACCCCGCCGCCGGGATGAGCGCCCGACCCGCAGTGATAGAGTCCCTTGAGCGGTCCGCGATAATCGGCGTAGCCGAGCATGGGGCGGGCGGAGAACAGCTGATCGAGCGACAGCGCGCCGTGAAAAATGTCGCCCCCGGTCAGCCCGAACACCTGCTCGAGATCGAGCGGGCTCAGGGCCTGGCGGCCGACGACGCTTCCCCGGAAGCCCGGCGCATAGCGGTCGACCGTCTCGATCATCAGATCGGCCACCCGCTCGCGGTGATCGCTCCAGGAGCGTCCGTCAGGCAATTGCGGCGCCACGTGCTGGCAGAACAGGCTCGCGACATGCGCGCCGCGCGGCGCCAGCGTGTCGTCCAAGGTCGAGGGAATGACCATCTCGATGATGGGTTCGCGGCTCCATCCGAGCTGCCGGGCGTCGCAATAGGCGCGCTCCATGTAGCCGAGGCTGGGGCCGAGAATGATGCCCGCGGTGTGGTGGTCGCCGGCCTCGCGCCCGGGCAGCGCCGTGAAGCTCGGCAGCTGCGAGAGCGCGACGTTGATCCGGAACGTGCCGGAGCCGCAGCGCCATGCGCGCATGCGGCGGAGGAAGGCCGGGTCGAGCGCCCCGTCCGGGATCATCCCGGTATAAAGGCGCTTGGGATCGACATTGGCGGCGACGGCGGCGGCCCGCTCGACTCGTCCGTCGGCGTGCACGACGCCGCAGGCCCGGCCCCGCTCGATGAGGACCTCCCGGACCGGGGCATCGGTCTCGATCTCGACGCCATGACCCGCAGCGGCCCGCGCCATGGCCTGCGTGATCGCGCCCATTCCTCCGATCGCATGGCCCCACCGGCGCTTCTTTCCGTTCACCTCGCCAAAGGCGTGATGCAGGAGGACATAGGCGGTGCCGGCGGCGTAGGGGCTGGCGTAGTTCCCGACCATGGCGTCGAAGCCGAACAGGGCCTTGACCAGGTCGCCTTCGAACCAGCCGTCGAGGTAATCGGCCGCCGATTTCGTGAACAGGTCGAGGAGCGCGCGCAGGTTTTCCGTGGAAAGCCGGCGCAGCCGGTTGCCCAGGCGCCCGGCTTTGAGTAATTCGCCGACGGTCTTCAATCCGCGGGTCAGATTCGGCGGCGCCTGCAGGACGAGCTCGCGCAGCAGATCGGCGACCGCATCGAGCTCACGGTTGAAGTCGTCGAAACGTTCGGCATCGGCGCGGCTGAACTTGGCGATCTGGCGTTTGGTATGGCCTTCGGCAACGAGCAGATATTGTCCGTCCAACCTGGGAAGAAAGTTCTGCGCCCGACGCTCGACGATCTTCAGCCCGTGGTCGAAGAGGCGCAGGTCCGCGATCACCTTGGGATTCAGCAGGCTCACGGTGTAAGCCGCGACCGAGTTGCGAAAGCCCGGGTGGAACTCTTGCGTGACCGCCGCTCCGCCCACCGTCGGTCTTCGTTCGAGGACCTTGACCTTGAGCCCGGCCATGCCGAGGTAGGCGGCGCAGGTCAGTCCGTTGTGACCGGCACCGATGATGACGACGTCGTATCCCTGCACCGCGAGCGACCGTTCATTTCCAGCGATCCCGACCCCGGCGCATCCTAAGCTCATGCCCGCGAGATTGATACCGTCACGCCATCTGCGGACCGGTCGATCGCGGGCCGGGCTCGGCCTGTTCGCGCGCGTCCCGATCAGGAAGGGCCAATTCATCCTGCGCTACAGCGGCAGAAGAATTCGCACCGCGGCCACTGAAGATCTCGATACCCGCTATCTCTTCGAGATCAACGAGCGCTGGACGATCGACGGCGCCAACCGGAGGAACCGGGCACGCTACATCAACCATTCGTGTCGGCCGAACGCGGAAGTCTATTTCGTGAAGCACGTGATCAAGATCCGCGCGATCAGGAACATCAAGCCCGGCGACGAGATCACCTATCACTATGGCCGCAATTATTTCGAGGCCTTCATCAAGGACGCCGGCTGCAAGTGCAAGGCATGCGCCAGAAAGAGAAGCAGGCTGCGCCTGCGCGGGAGCCGGCGGCGGGCGAGGCGCGCGCGCCGGTAGTCCGGCCAGAGCGCGGTCCACTTGGGCGCTTGAGCGGTGCACGCTCCGCGTCGAGCTCGGCGATGGCATCGACCGGCGGGCGAGACCTTCGCGGCGATGCGAGGTGGAACCGCGGGACACCCCCGGAACCCCGCCATGGAACCGTCTGGAACCGCAAGGGCAGACGGCCACATAGGAATACCGGCCCGAGGAAATCGAACGGTCTCCTCACCCCATTTCGTATAATCTGGCCCCGAATGTTGGATAGTTCCGGATCTTTAACCTTAATTCCTCCCATCCGGCCCGTAATTATTGATTGAAATTGACGCTTAATAGAACTTTAACTATTATTAACGCGTCCTTAATTGTGGTGCTGGGTCCGCCGTGTCAGAGCATGAAGTGTTGAGTGCCGTCAGTCCGGCACCGGAGCCGCTGTCCAAGGAGCATAGTGACCTTGTCGCGAGCGGCGGCTGCCGCCTCACGCCGCCCGCTGATTTCGACGGGCCATTCAAGATCGCGGCGCCATCACGCAAGGTTGCTCCGGACAAGATACTGCAATCCTTCAACACTTGGCATTTCAAGCGCGAGCAGCCCTCCGATCCGCGCGCGATGCTGGAGACCATATCGGAAGCGACCAGCCTCAGAGAGCCGATCCCCTTTGTGCTCTATTGGGGCAAAGGCCCGCGCTGCCGGGTCGCCGACCCGGATATCCAGTGTCTCGACTTCTTGGCGAAGCTGGCGGCGCGCGTGCGCCAAGCCTACGAGCCGGGCGCGGCGGTCAAATTGATCTTCACCGACACGCACGCGAGACTCAACGGTCATTCCCCGCACACCGTACGTAGCTACTTCGCCGACGTCGACGCTGGCGCCTGTCAACGCGGTTTCGAAAGCTGTTGGCTGGGCGCGCTCACGCGGGCCGCGGCGATGACGGCGACAAGCGATCCGAGCGACGATCTCATAGCGGAGGAAACGCTGCTGCAACTCTGCCTGGGCGCGATGAAATGGTATCACGGGGAAGGAACGCCCGAGGAGGGCGCCCTCAAGTACTATCGATTGAACATGGTCGAGCGGCGGGCGGTTGAGCTGAAATTCCCCCGCTCGATCTTCGTCACCTTCAACGGGAGCAAATTTCGCGGACTTTTTCCGAAGAGCCTGCCGATCTTTTACATGTACTCTCTGCGGCGCGGCGTCAGTGTCAAACCCTGGTTTCTTCCAGCCGATGCCCGGCGTTGCGAGGGTTCTCCCTGTTGCTGCACCCCCTGCCAACATTGAGAAAGCCGAGCAGTCCCGAGCGTCCAATCGGGAGGAGCCATGCCCGACTACAAAGTCCTGCCGGCGGGTGATACGGCGCTGGTCGTCGAGTTCGGCGAGACGGTCGACCGGCGGCTCAGCACTCTGGTCCTGGCGCTCGCGCAGCGGCTGAGCGAAGTCAGGCTCGAGGGAATCATCGAGACCGTCCCGACGTTCCGGTCGCTCATGATTCATTATGATCCGCTGGTGTTGCGTGCCGCCGCCCTCGTTGCGCGCATCGACGAGCTGATGCAGAGCCTGCAGTTGTCGGAAGAACGCGGCCGCTCGTGGTCGCTGCCGGCATGTTACGATACCGATGTCGCTCCCGATCTCGACGATGTGGCGGCGCGAACCGGCCTGTCGCCCGCGCAAGTGGTGGAGCGGCATAGCGCCGTCACCTACCATGTCTACATGCTCGGTTTCCTTCCGGGGCAAGCCTATATGGGCGACCTGCCGGCCGAGCTCGCGCTGGCGCGGCGGGAGAAGCCGCGACTGAAAATTCCGGCGGGGTCGCTTGCGATCGCGGCGACGATGACCTGCATCTTTCCGCTGGAAACTCCATGCGGGTGGCATCTGATCGGACGTTCGCCGGTCTCGTTGTGGCAGCAACGGGGAGGCGCTCTGCTCGCGCCCGGCGATAAGGTCGTCTTCAATCCCATTTCCTTGCGCGAGTACGAGAGCCTGCTGGCGAAAGCCGCCGAAGGCGCGCTTGACATCACGCCCGTTGACGCGTCGATCGGAGCGGCCGCATGAATCCGTCCCTGCGCGTCCTGGCACCGGGCCTGTTGACCACAATTCAGGATTTGGGACGGCCCGGCCATCAGCGGCTGGGCATTCCGGTCAGCGGAGCGCTCGACCCGGTCAGCCTGCGCGCCGCCAATGCCCTGGTCGGCAACGCGCCCGATGCCGGAGCCCTCGAAGTGGCTTATGTGGGCCCGACGTTGGCCGTCGACGCCGACGACGCGCGGCTGTCCTTCGTCGGCGCCGAGGCGGCGATCGAGATTTTTCCCGACGCGGCCGCGCTGAGCGGCCGGCGCGTCGCGACCATGCGGAGCGTCCGTTTGCACTGGGGCGAGGTGGCGCGGATCGGCTCGCTTTCGGGCGGTGCCGTCCTCTACGTGGCGGTCGAGGGCGGCTTCGACATCGAGCCCGTGCTCGGCAGCGTGTCGACTTATCTTCGCGGCGGCCTCGGCGGTTGGCAGGGACGCGCCCTGCTCGCAGGCGACCGACTGCCGCTCGTCCGGGACCGCGCAAGCGACCGCGACGATTGCCGGCTGGAGGGGCTCGATCTCAGGCTGCCGACCCGATTCCGCGCGATCGCAGGTCCGCAGAGCGATTATTTCTCCGAGCGGGAGATCGCATCGTTCTTCGACAGCGAGTACACGGTTTGCGCGGGCTCCGACCGCATGGGCATGCAGCTCGCCGGCCGACGGCTCGCTCACGCCCGCGGGTTCAATATCATCTCCGATGCCATCGCACCGGGCTCGATCCAGGTGCCGGGAAGCGGACAGCCGATCGTGCTGCTGGCGGACCGCCAGACCACCGGCGGCTACCCGAAGATCGCCACCGTCATCTCGGCCGACCTGCCTGCGCTCGGTCGGGTGCCGATCGGGACCAAGGTCGCGTTCGAGCAGGTGACGATCGAGGAGGCTTACGCCCTGCGCCGCGCCTTCCTCGCCGAGCTCGATGCCATTCCCGATCGGATCGTGCCGCTGGGTACCGGCGGCGAGCTCTCCCCGAGGCTGATCGATCTCAATCTCATCAGCGGGGTCGTCGATGCCCAGTGCTCGAGCCTTTAGCCGACCGCGGTCCATGACCAAGGAATGCCGAGTGCTCTTGGGTCATGCGCGCTCCCGATCTCGCGGGGCCGCAACGACGTCGGACTCCGTCCGATGACGGCAATGCCGCCGAACACGCCAGCCGTGACCCCTGCGAAGCCCAAGGACGACGTGCCGCGCGGCATTCTGTTCATGATCGGAATGACCGTCCTGTTCGCGTTGTCGAGCGCAGCCTCCAAATGGCTGGTCGCGATTTATCCGGTCGGCGAGGTGATGTTCTTCCGCTCGTTCTCCTCGCTCGTCGCCTGCGCCGCCGTGATTCTGCCGATGAGCGGCTTCTCGGTCTTTACGACGCGCCGGCCGCGCGACCACATCGCGCGCGGATTGTCGCAGTCGATTTCGCAGACGTTCACCGTCCTCGCCTTCAGCCTGATGCCGCTGGCCGGCGCCATCGCCATCAACTTCTCCGCGCCGCTGTTTTCCGCCCTGGTGGCGGTCATCTGGCTGCGGGAGCGCGCCGGACCCGCGCGCTGGGGCGCTCTGCTGTGCGGCTTTCTCGGCGTGCTCATCGTGACCAATCCCGGGCCGGACTCGCTCACGCTCGGCGCGCTGTTCGCGCTCGCCAATGCGGCGATGTACGGTAGCGTCACCGTCGCCGTTCGCGGCATGACCGCGACCGAATCGGCCAACACGCTGCTGATGTGGCAGATGGTCACGCTCGCGGTGTTCCACTCCTTTCTTCTCGCGTTCGGATTTCGCTGGCCGACGCCGGCCGACGCCGCCATGCTCGTGTTCAGCGGCGTCGCCAACGCGGTCGCGCAGTATCTCTGGACCCGGGCCCTCGTGCTGGCGCCGGCCACGGCGGTATCGCCGTTCTACTATTTCCTGCTGGTGTGGGCGCTGGTGATCGGCTTCGTGGTCTGGGACGACGTGCCGACCATCGGCCTGCTCACCGGATCCAGCATCGTCGTCGCGTCCGGGCTGTTCCTGCTCTGGCACGAGGCGCAACGCCGGCGACCGGCGGCCGCGGCCGTCGAAGGCGTCTCCGACCAGGGCACCGGCGGCGGCGCTAAGCCGCCAGAGTTCTCGCTGCCGCCAGCCCGGCAATGATCTCGGGCACCTTTTCGATCGGGACCGGTGCGCTGAACAGGTAACCCTGAGCTTCGTCGCAGCCGAGCGCGGTGAGAAACTCCTTCTGGCCCGCGGTTTCGACGCCTTCCGCGGTGGTGGTCATTCCGAGCGCACGGGCGATGCTGACCACGGCTTGCACGATCACGACGTGCTCGGTTCCGCTGGCGAGGTCCGAGACGAAGGTACGATCCACCTTGATCTTGTCGAAGGGGAAGCTGCGCAGATAGCTCAGCGAGGAGTAACCGGTACCGAAATCGTCCATTGAAATGCAAACGCCGAGCTGCTTCAGCCCGTGCAGGATCGACAGCGTCTTGGCGCTGTCTTCCATGAACAGCCGCTCGGTGATTTCGAGCTCGAGGCGCTGCGGCTTCAGCCCGGTCTCGGCGAGGATCGACGCTATCGCCTGGCACAGATTGGGGGTCGAGAACTGCACCGGCGACAGATTGACCGCGACCTTGAGATGCTCGGGCCACTCCGCGGCCCTGCGGCACGCTTCCGCCAGCGCCCAGGCGCCGAGCTCCAGGATGAGCCCACTGTCTTCCGCGACCGGAATGAACACTGCCGGCGGTACCATCCCCTTGATCGGATGGCGCCAGCGGGCGAGCGCCTCGAAGCAGGTGACCACGTTGCGGCGCAGGTCGACGATCGGCTGATAATGCAGCTCGAGCTCATGGTGCTCGATCGCCTCGCGCAGATCCATCTCGGTTTGCCGCCGGTCGTTGATCTCCTCGTTCATCGACCTTTCATAGAATCGATGGCTGCCGCGCGCGCCCGCCTTGACCGCGTACAGCGCCAGATCGGCGGCCATCAGCAGGTCGTCGGCATTGTTGCCGTCGGGCGGCCCGACCGCGATGCCGATGCTGACGCTCGAGCGGATTCGGTGGCCGTCGATCTCATAGGGTTGCGCGATCACCTCGGTCAGCCGGCCTGCCAATGCCTCGAGCGCGGCACGGGATTCGACCGCGCTCACGACCACGGCAAATTCGTCGCCGCCGAGCCGGGCAAGGATATCGGTAGCCGGCAGCGCTTCCTTCAATCTGTTGGCGGCTTCCTGCAGCAGCAGATCCCCGACCCGATGCCCGAGCGTGTCGTTGACGACCTTGAAGCGATCGAGATCGAGGAACAGGACGGCAAAATCCGCTCGTGGCCGCGCGTCGTCCGCCGATGGGCCTCGTCGTTGGCTCATCTGGTCGAGCGTGGCGCGAAACACGCGCCGGTTCGGAAGGCCGGTCAGGGGATCTTCGGACGCGAGCCGGGCGACGCGGGCCTCGGCCTCGCACCGTTTCGTGATGTCGGTGAACGTCTGCACGAGTCCGCCGTCGGGAAGCGCTCCGCTGCGGACCTCGATCACGGTCCCGTTCGGCATCCTGCGCTCACTGATCGCGAACGACCCCGAAGACGCCTTGGCCTCTGGATGCTCGCCCGGCGCCTGGCTGCCGGGCCGGCCGATCACGGCTTGGAATTCTCCGAGCTGATCGAACCGCGGCGGATGTTCGATCAAATCGGCAGGCAGATTCAAGAGCTCGCCACACCGCCGGTTGATGACTGGAATCTGAAGGTCCTTGGTGACCAGCATGATGCCCTGGCTCATGTTCTCCAGCGTGAGCTGAAGCTGCTCGGCCTCTTGCCTCACCTTTGCTTCCGTTCGCAGGATTCGCTCCATCGCCGCGAGGACGATCAAGGTGAGCACGGCGCCTGCGATCACATTGAGCTGGAGCGTGGCCCAGGAGCTCTTGTAGATGTCGTCCATGTCGACGCCGACGGCGACCCACAGCGGATGGCCCTTTACCTTCCTGATCGTGACCAAGTGAGGAGCGGCGGTGACGCCATGTTCGTCTTCGAACGTGGCGTTGGTCCCGGCCCGCATATGGGCAAACAGGGTGGTTCCATCGAGGTTTTGGCCGAGCGCAAAGCTGCCGGCGGTACCTCCGCTCGATCGCACCACCCCATCGCTGCCGATCAGCGAGATCGATGCAGATGATCCGAAATCGATCTTGTCATAGAATGCGGTGAAGTGTGCCGGGTTTAGCGACGCCACGACCACGCCGCCGAAACCGCCGTCGCTATTGTTGAACCGTCGCGAGAATTGCACCGACCATTTGCCGCTCGCGCGGCCGATGACTGGCTTGCTGATGAAGAGCCCGTCGTCCCTCCTTCCGAGATGCACTTTGTAATGCTCGCGGTCGCTCAGATCCAGGGGAGGAGCGGGCTGGGGTCCGACGTTCGAGGCGCGCATGATGCCTTCGGCGTCAATGATCGCAACCTGGACGATGATCTCGCTCAATACGTCAGTCGTGTTGGCAATGGTGTTGAAATCGCTCGACCCCTGGCGGGTCTCGATGACTCGCCGCAGGTACAGGAGAGCCTTGTCGATTTCGCCAATCGATCGAAGCACGTTCTCCTCGAAAACCATCGCGAAGTTGCGATTTGTTCGCTCGGCTTCTCTCTTGTCCTCGCCGAGGTCTCCGGCATACTTGATGGCGACGCCGGCCCAAAGCATCGCGATTGCCGAGCTTCGACGCTCGGCGACAAGCTTCGGCAGCTGCAGCAGATGCAATCTCATCGCAAAGCTCGGGGTGGTACGGCACCCTTGAATCAATTTAATCGAGCATATACGGCCGGTGTTTCAACCCCCTTAACTCCCGCCGCCGGCTCGTATTATCGGCATGGACAACAAAGTCCTAACGATCCGGACCGAAGTCGAGAAACGTTCCCTATTTGGCCGAGACGCCCCGCCTCGCGCGCGAAAATTCGTCTTTTCGCCGGCCCCACGGGCTCGCCGTGCGGTTGTACAGACCGGAAGTTGCCGGGCCGTCAAACGTCCCGCCTGAACCATTCAGTCATCTTGTGCGGACTTTTTTCGCTCGGGCGCATCATTCGGCGACCGGCGCCTCGTCGGCCGTCGTCTCGTGCAGGATGACGCCTTCCAGCGGATCACAGGCGTCGTTCCATGCCGCCCGCCGCAGCGCGCGCGTCGTATCGGCATGGCCCGCGTCCCAACGCAGGCGGATGCCGGCGGTGCTGAAGTCGATATCCTTGGTGTGGTTCTCATTGTCGAGCTGAGGCGCCAGCAGCTGCACGACGTGCATCTGCGTCCGGCAGCCGTATTCGGCCAAATCCTTGACGACGGGGTCGTTGCGGCCATCCTCCGGTATGAATTTCACCAGTTCCGAGACGACATGGCGCAGCTTATGCACTTGGCGTTGCCGCGCGATGTGGCTTGCAACGCGGCTCGAATATTGAATGTCTTTTTGACGATTGAGCACGTCCCAGATGGTCTCCGGCTCCGGCCCCATCGGATTCCACATATGCACGGCGAAGATCAGCGAGTTGCGGCGCGGATTGTCGTCGAAGATCGCCTCGGTTGGCGTATTGGAGAGAATTCCGCCGTCCCAATAGAGCTCGCCATCGATGCGCACCGCCGGAAAGGCCGGAGGCAGCGCTCCCGAAGCCATGACGTGGCGCACGGTGATCGCGGTCTCGCGGCTGTCGAAATAGCGCATCCGGCTGGTCCGCACATGCGCGGCGCCGACGGTCAGGCGCGGGGTGCAGCGCTTGACGAGCGCAAAGTCGACGAGCTCGGTCAGCGTCTTCTCCAGTGGCGCCGTCGAGTAGAAACCGGCTTTGTCCACGTCTATCTGGTGCCGAAGGCCTCGATCCACGCGTCGTCGGATCTCAAGGACACGATGTTCGTCGATCTCGGTGGTCTGCGCGCGTTCAAGGGCAGCCAGCGTTATTCGATCCCGGCGGGCCTCGACCTGAAGGGCTATCACAGCGTGATCATCTGGTGCGAGCGCTTCGGCGTGCTCATCTCGCCAGCCGACCTGGCGCTGACCGTGGCCGCGAGGTGACGCCTTGCGCGAAGAAAGCGGCACGCTCTCGGCTATGCGGCCAGGCGCGCCCGATCGTGGGGCTTGGAATAATCGACCGGCGTCCCCTTCGGAATGATGCCGGTCGGGTTCAGCCGCTTGATCGACCAATAATTGATCACGTAGTAGCGCGGCTTCACGGTCGCCGCGACGCCGGGCACTTGATAGAGCTCACGCATGTAGTTCGACAGGTTCGGATAATCGGCGATGCGCTTCTTGTTGCACTTGAACAGCGAGAAATAAGCGACGTCGAAGCGCACCAGGGTCGGAAACAGGCGCCAATCGGCCTCGGTGATCTGACGTCCGACGAGATAGCGCTGTCGCCCGAGGCGCGCCTCGAGCTCGTCGAGGGTCTCGAACAGCCCATCATACGCGGCCTCGTAGGCCGCCTGCGACCGCGCGAAGGCGCAGCGATAGACTCCGTTGTTGACGTTCGCATAGACGAGCTCGTTGATACGATCGATCTCGGCGCGCAACGGCGCCGGATAAAAGTCGGTGTCGTCGCCGGCAATGCCTTTGAACTCGCTGTCGAGCATGCGGATGATCTCGGAGGATTCGTTGTTCACGATCCGCTTCGTCTTCTTGTCCCACAGCGTCGGTACCGTGACTTTGCCGGTGTAGCGCTCGTCGGTCGCGGCATAGGCCTCATGCAGATAGCGGAAGCCGTTGACGGTATCCGGCGTGCAGTCCGGAAACGCGGGATCGCTCTCGAATGTCCAGCCGTGCTCCTTGAGACCGGGGATGGCGTAAGCGACCGTCACCGCCTGCTCGAGCTTCTTCAACGCACGAAAGATCAGGGTGCGATGCGCCCAGGGGCAGCCGTGCGCGACGTAGAGGTGATAGCGGCCCGCCTCCGCCTTGAAGCCCGACGAGCCGTCGGCGGTGATGCGATCGCGAAACCGGCTGTCGGCGCGGCGGAACTCGCCGATGCGGCCGACTTCCTGGGAAAGCTCTTCGTCGCGCCAAACGCCCTCGATCAGGATGCCCATCGCTGTCGCTCCCGGGTGCGCCACATTCGATCCGAGCCGCCAAGCTACCGCTCGCCTTCCCCCATGAGCAAGATCGAAGACGAGCGACCGAGGCTCGCCGACGGCATCGGGGCGGCGATCAATGGCGGCGATCGCAATTCGAACTTTTCGCGGCGCCGAGAATTGAAGGGGCGTCACTTCGGTGCATTGCCGCGCTCGATCAGGCGGCATAAGCGCCGGAGCGAGCTTCAAGAAATCGCCTTCACGGACCCGTGAGCGGGCCGCGGCCGTGGCGCCTTCCGCCGACCGCCGCAGGGGCCGCACGGCACGAATGGCTCTTGCTTATTCGGCCGCACGCAACGAGCATCTGATCGCGAGGCGTGACCATGCGGACCACGGCCCCTCATTCGGAGAATGTCGCGATCCCGACCTGCGGGGTCGCGGTAATGGCCAAGGCATCCGTTCCCGGGCGCACCAAGACCCGGCTGGTCCCACCGTTGACGTCCGACGAAGCAGCGCAATTGAACACGGTGTTTCTGCGCGATATCGCCGACAACGTGCTTGCGGTCGCTGCCGAGACCTCCATTGCCGGCTATATGGCGTTTTCCCCGCCGCAGGCGAAGCCCTTCTTCGAAGCGAACCTGCCGCGCGAGATCGCCTTGATCGAGGCTTGCTATCCGGATTTCGGGGACTGCTTGCTTTCGGCCATCGCGCAGCTCCTGCAGCATGGCCATCGGTGCGCGGTGGTCTTGAACTCCGACAGCCCCACGCTGCCCACATCGCTCCTGGTCGAGGCAGTCCAGGCGCTGGCTGAGCCCGGCGATCGAGCGGTTCTCGGACCGGCCAGCGACGGCGGCTATTACCTGCTCGGCCTGAAGCAACCGCACCGACACCTCTTCGAGGACATCGCCTGGAGCACCGAGCAGGTGGCACGGCAGACGCTCGATCGTGCCGCCGAGCTCGGTCTGCCCGTGCACCTGCTGGCGCAGTGGTACGACATCGACGACATCGCGGCGTTCAAGATGCTGCACGCCGAGCTGTTCGGCGATCGTTCCTTCGCCCCGGACCTTCGACCCGGCCAGGCACGGCATACCCGCGCCTTCATCCGATCGCTGATCGGGAGCCCCGGCTGCGAGGCCCGTATCGGCCTCGAGGACGCATTCGGGAGGGCGGCCGAGTGAGGCGGATCACCGGGCTCGATTGGCCGCTGTCGGCGCTGGCCGCCTGCCTGCTGGCGTCGTCGCTTGCCGGCGCGATCTGGATCGACCATTTCGACGACGGCAATGTCGGCGTCATGCTGCTCATCCAGTCGGTGCCTTATGCCCTTGCGGCGGGGCTGATCGTCAAGGGCAGGCCGGCCAACGTCGATAACGGTCGCGCGCTCGTGGCGATCCTCGTCGTCGGCGTCGTCATGCGTCTGCTGCTGTTCCCGGGCTGGCCGGTGTCGACCGACATCTACCGTTACGTCTGGGACGGCCGGGTGCAAGGCGCCGGGATCAATCCCTATCTCCATCTCCCAGCGGATTCGGCGCTGTCGGGACTGCGCGACGACGCGGTCTATCCTTACATCAACCGTGCCGATTACGCCCCGACGATCTATCCGCCGGCCTCGCAGATCGTATTCTATCTCGTCACGCGGATTTCGGACGCGCCGGCCGTCATGAAGGCCGCCATGCTGGCGTTCGAGGCGCTGGCGGTCTGGGCCATCCTGCAATTGCTCGCAGGGCGCGGCCTGCCGCGCTCGCGGGTCCTGCTCTACGTCTGGCATCCCCTGCCGTTGTGGGAATTCGCGCGCAGCGGTCACGTCGACATCGCGGCCATCGCTCTGCTGCTGGTGGCGTTCGTGGCGATCGAGCGGCGCTCGCCGGCCTTGGCCGGCGTCGCGTTCGCTGCCGGCGTGCTGGTCAAGTATTTTCCGATCGTGACCGGCCCCGCGCTCTACCGGCGCTGGGACTGGCGCCTCCCGGCTGCGTTCATCGCCGGCATCGTCGTTCTTTACCTGCCCTATCTCGGCGCCGGCGCCAAGGTGCTCGGCTTCCTCGGGTCTTACATGAGCGAGGAGGGTATCGACGGGGGCGCCGGAATTTTCCTTTGGCAGTTGCTCGATGCGATCGCGCCCCTGTCCCCGCAGGCGTTTTCATTCTATCTCGCGGCGGCCGCGCTGGTCATGGCGTTGCTCGCAATCGTCGTCGTCATGCGCGATCAGAGACCCGGTGCCGACCTCGCGGGCGCCATGCTGCTCGCGGTCACGTCCATGATCCTGTTCTCGCCGCACTACGCCTGGTATTTCGCCTGGCTGGTGCCGTTCCTGTGTTTCTATCCCGTACTCGGCGTGATCTATCTGACCTGTGCCTCCGGCTACCTTTATTTCGCCCATTGGCCTCCGAGCGTCTCCGATGGTCTCGTGATCTACGGTCCCTGCGTCCTCATGCTCATTGCCGAATTCGCGTTGCGCGGCCGGCGAAAATTGGAAGAGCGCCATGCCGTCCCAGCCTGACCTCAAGGTCGATCCCCGGCGCTACTTCGAGAGCGTCGGCAAGCGGCGCGGGGAGAAGGCCGAGCGCTTGCCGGTCTGCGTCTATCTCGAGACCACGAACCGCTGCAATCTGTTGTGCACGACCTGCCCGCGCACCTACGCGGAGCTCGAGCCTCCCGCCGACATGAGCTGGGAGCTGTTCACCTCGATCGTCGATCAGATTCCCGATCTGCAGCGCGCGGTCCTGCACGGCGTCGGCGAGCCGATGCTGGTGAAGAATCTGCCGAGGATGGTACGCCATCTCAAGGAGCGCGGCAGCTACGTGCTGTTCAACACCAACGGCACGGTGCTCAACGAGCGAAACGGCCGAGCCTTGATCGAGGCCGGCCTCGACGAGCTTCGCGTCTCGCTCGATGCGGCGAATGCCAGATCGTTCCGTGCCATCCGCGGCAAGGACTATTTCGGCCGCATCCTCAGGAACGTCCGCGCCTTCCGCAATCTGCAGGAGCGCGAAGGCAAGGATCGCCCGCGGGTGTCGGCCTGGCTCACCGGCTTGAAGGAAACCATCGCCGAGCTGCCGGCCTTCGTGCAGGTCGCCGCGGACATCGGCGTGAAGGAGGTCTACCTGCAGCGCCTGGTGTTCTTCGACCGCGATGCCGTCGGCCTCGCCCGGCCGGACCAGGCGCTCTACGAGCAGATGACGCGCGAGGAGGCCGCTCATCTTGAGGCGGCAACCGCGCTGGCGCGCTCCCACGGCATCACGTTCAGCGCCTCCGGCGCGGTGCCGGAGCCCGGCATGAGCCTCAAGCGCCAGGACGACCGCTCGCCCTGGACGCTCTGCCGGCGCCCCTGGACCGTGATGTATTTCACTGCCAATGGGCGGGCGCTGCCTTGCTGCATCGCTCCGTTCTCGCAGCGCGGATACGAGAACTACACCTTGGGCGACGCCACCCAGCAGACGCTGCAGGAGATCTGGAGCGGCGCGGCCTATCGCTCGTTTCGCACGGCGCTTTTGTCGGACGAGCCCCCCGCCAGCTGCGCCGGCTGCGGCCTGCGCTGGAGCCTCTGAGCGATGGACGCGGCGACCGACCATGCCCGCCTGGCCGCGCGCGATACCGCGGCGGGCCCCGTCGTCGTCATCATCCCGACGCTCGACGAAGAACACTCGATCGCCGACGTCGTGACGAGCATCCCGCGCTCGATCGTGTCCCGCATCATCGTCGCCGACGGCGGCAGCGGCGACGCGACCGCCGCGCGCGCCAAGCACGCGGGTGCCGACGTCATCGACGCCGAGCGCGGCTACGGCCGCGCCTGCCGGACCGCCGTCATGGCGGCGGAGGGCGCCGATATCGTGGTATTCATGGACGGCGACGGCGCCGACGATCCGCGCGCGATCGCGCGCCTGGTCGAGCCGATCCGCGCCGGCCATTATGACTTCGTCATCGCCTCGCGCGCGCGCGGCCGGCGCGAGCCCGGCAGCATCGCCGGGCACCAGCTTGCAGCCGGCCTCCTGGCCGGTTGGGGCATCCGCTTCCTCTACGGCGTGCGCTACACCGACATGTGCGCACTGCGGGCAATCCGGCGCGACGCGCTGCTCGAGCTCGGAATGCGCGAGCCGACCTATGGCTGGAATATCGAGATGCAAATTCGCGCGGCGCGCGCCGGCCTGCGCATCCTCGAAATCCCGGTCGACTACCGCCGACGCACCGGCGGCCGGTCGAAGGTCGCCGGAAGCCTGCGCGGCACCGTCCGGGCCGGCGCGCGCATCATCACGACCTTCGTTCGGGTCGCGACCGAGGCCACACGGCGATCTGGGTAACCAACCGGCTTCCCGGCGGATTTCGCGCGCGCAGCGGATACAACTGGTTCGGCGGGGTAAGATCGCTCGCGGCGCCGATGCCGATCAGGCATCGCCGCCCCGGCCGCCGACCGCGCCGGCCAGATAGACCATGTCCTCTTCCGGATGCGGTCCGACGAAGCTGAGCGCGAGCTCGCCGGCGCCGGCCGCGTGGTAACGTTGCGCCTGCGCGAGGCAGTCCTCCGCGGTCCCGGCAATCGCAAAGGCGCCGACGAAGCGCTCGTCGAGGGCATCGCGCTCGCCGGCGCGCAGGCGCTCGACCGCAGTCACGAAGTCGGATTCCGCCAACCCGCCCGCCCGCAGCAGGGCCGACTTCGCCGCCGGCACCCGCTGAGCCAGCGACCAGAAGGGAGGCAGCATTTCGCCGATCGCCGCCCTGGCGAGATCGTAACCCACTCCACGATCCGGCCGCACCGCGCATGGCACGTATTGCACGACCTCGGGCGGCGGCGGCCGGCCCGCTTGGCGCGCGGAATTGCAGACCAGGTCGACCGCCCATCGCGTGAACTCCGGCGGACACATGTTCGAGATCATCAAGCCGTCGGCGATCCTTCCGCAGAGCGCGAGCGCCTGCTCGCCTCTCGCCGCCATCAGCAACGGCATGTCCGCGCGCAGCGCCTTGCACTCGAGCTTGACCTTGCTCGCCGAGAACACCGGTCCGCGATAGCTCACCTCGCTGCCCTCGAGCATGGCACGGACGATGGTGATGGCATCGCGGACCGCTGCCAGCGGGCGATCGGGGCGCAAGCCCATGCGTTCGGTCGCCGCTGCGACGCCCGAGCCTATGCCCAGCCGCGCCCGGCCCTGCGCCAGTTCGTCGAGAGCGCCGATCTCCATCGCCATCAGCGTGGGATGCCGATTGTAGGGATTGAGCACGCCGATCCCGATGCCGATGCGCGCGGTCGCCGCCGCGCATGCCGATGCCGCCGGCAGCACGCCCCGAGCGAAGGCGTTCTCGGCGAACCATACGGTGTGAAAGCCGTGCGCCTCGGCGATCCCGGCGAGATCGACGCAGCGACGGGGGTCGACGCCGCCGGACAGGCGCACGCTGAGTTTCGGCAGCTCGTTCACCTTCATCCTCTCTCAGCCCGGTCAACCATTCAGCCGACGCGTCACACGCCGCCGGGGCGCGGCCCCGAGCTCGCCTCCGAAAAATGCGCATGGACGACCCGCCAGTCGCCGTCTTCCTTGCGGAATACCATGGTCGAGCGCGTGACGAACTCGTCGCCGCCGTAATGGATGTCTTTCGGCGGCGGCTCCTTCCCCGTCCAATCGCGCCGGGTGCGGCGATGGCACCACACCACCGCCACATCGTCGGATACGACGCCGCCGACGTCGAACGGCGTCCAGTAGCTCGATTGCACGTTCCGCCCGTAGTATTTCCAGAGCCCGAACCAGTGCTCGCGGCCGCTGTAGGTATGGCCGTTGAGGTTGAAGAACAGCGCCTCCGGCGTCTTGCTCCAGATTGGATCGAGCTTCTGCCAGTCGAAGCGGGCGTTGGCGTCGAGGTAATCCTCGTGCAGCTTGAGGATTCTCTCCCGATCGCTCTGCGTGCCGCCGACGAGACTGGATTCCGACATGTCGATGTTCTCTCTTCGTCCGAGGGTGGCAACACCATCGATTGCGCTACACGCTGAGATAATTGCGCAGCACGAAATCGTTGCCCGCGAGCTCCGCCGAGCTGCCGGTGAAGCAGATTTCGCCCTTGTTCATGACGTGGTGACGGTCGCCGAGCGCAAGCGCGGTGCGCAGGTTCTGCTCGACCAGCAGGATCGCCAGGCCCTCGCGCTTGAGATTTCCGAGCACCGCGATGATCTCCCGCACGATCATCGGCGCGAGCCCCTCCGACGGCTCGTCGAGCAGCAGCAGCGACGGATTGAGCATCAGCCCGCGCGCGATCGAGAGCATCTGCTGTTCGCCGCCGGAGAGCTGGAACCCGAGATTTCTCGCGCGCGCGCGCAGGTTTGGGAACAGATCGAAAATCCGCTCCAGCGTCCAGCGGCCGCCGCGGCCGGCGCGCGCGAACACGGTCAGGTTCTCGCGCACGGTGAGGCTCGGGAAGATGCCGCGCTCCTGCGGCACGAATCCGAAGCCGAGCCGCGCCACCCGATAGGGCGGCAGTGCTGCGATGTCGCGATCGCGGAAGAGTATCCGGCCCGGGCGCGGCTTGAGATAGCCCATGATCGTGAGAACGGTCGTGGTCTTGCCGGCGCCGTTGCGCCCGAGCAGGCAGACGACCTCGCCCTCGTTCACGGCAAGCGAGATCCCGTGCAGGATATGGCTGTCGCCGTAGTAGGCGTTGACGTTCTCGAGATGCAGCATCAGTGGGCCATGCCGAGATAGACCTCGCGCACGCGCTCGTTTCCCTGGATCTCGGCCGGCGCGCCGGTGGCGAGCACCTCGCCGTAATAGAGCACAGTGATGCGGTCGGCGAGCGAGAATACGACCTTCATGTCATGCTCGATCATCAGGATCGCGAGCGCGCGCGGCAGGCCGGCGATCAGCTCGATCATGCGGCCGGTCTCGCCCGGCGACATGCCCGACGTCGGCTCGTCGAGCAACAGGAGGTCGGGCTCGCCGGCAAGCGCAATGCCGATCTCGAGTTGCCGCTGCTCCCCGTAGGACAGGTTGCGGGCGAGGCGGGTGCCGTCCTCGCCGAGGTGCACGCGCCGCATCAGCTCCCGCGCGCGCTCGATCAGGTCCGCGATGCGCGCCACGGGGGTCAAGGGATCGAGCGCGTTGCCGCGCCGCGCCTGCACGGCGAGCCGCAGATTCTCGACCACGCTGAGATTCTGGAACAGGTTGTTGCGCTGGAAGGTGCGCGCGACGCCCAGGCGACTCACCCGGTCCGGCGACCAGCCCGTCACGTCGGTGTGCTTGACGAAAATTCGGCCCGCGCTCGGCGCCAGCTGGCCGCCGATCTGGTTGATCAGGCTGGTCTTGCCGGCGCCGTTCGGGCCGATGACGACGTGGCGCTCCCCGGCCTCGACGCTGAGATTGACGTCATTGGTGACGATGAGGCTGCCGAACGCACAGCGCAGATGATCGGTGCGCAGCACGCTCATGGCATGCCCATGGAGTTTTGCCGCGGCCAGCGGACTTGCCGCAGCGCTCCCCAGATGCCGCCGGGGAAGAACAGCACGCAGCAGACGAAGACCCCGCCGATGATGGCGAGCCAATGCTCGCTGTAGGAGCTCACGACGTTCTTCATCAACAGGAACACGCCGGCGCCGATCGCGGGCCCGATCAGCGTGCCGGCGCCCCCCAGCATCGTCATGATGAGAATGTCGCCGGAAGCGGTCCAGTAGACCGCATCGGGCGAGATGAAGCTGTTGAAGACGGCGTAGAGCCCGCCGGCGAGCCCGGCGAACGCGCCGGCGATGGTGAAGGAAAGGAGCTTGTACGCGCGCGTGGGATAGCCGATCGCCAGCATGCGCGGCTCGTTCTCGCGAATGCCGACGAAGACGTGGCCGAGCGGGGCGTTGAGGAGCCGGCGCAGCCCCCAATAGCAGCCCACCAGGAAAACGAGGGTCGTGAAATACATCGCGAGCGAATTGGAGAGGTCGAAGCCGAGCAGGCGGGGCTTGTCAGCGATCGCCAGGCCATCCGAGCCGCCGGTGACATCGCGCCACCGCAAGGCGACCGAATATACGAGCTGGGAGAATGCCAGCGTGAGCATGAGGAACGGAATGCCGCTTGAGCGCACGCAGAAGAAGCCGATCACCGCGGCCCCGCCGGCGGCGAGGACGACGCCGGCCGCCAGCGCCGGCCAGGCATTCACGCCGAGCGTCGCGAGGATCGCGACCGCATAGGCGCCCAATCCGAAGAAGGCGGCATGGCCGAGCGACATCAGCCCGGTGAAGCCGAGCAGCAGATCGAGGCTCATGGCGAAGATCGCGAATATGTAGATCTCGGCGACCAGCGCGCGGGGATAATCGGTCACCAGGAACGGAAACACCAGCATGGCGGCGAGCGCGAGCAGTCCGGCCGCCCGCGTCCTCCGCGTTGCCGGCGCGCTCACGCTGGTGACGGCGGGGGCGGCGGAGCCATGCTTGATGCCGAACAGGCCCTGCGGACGCACCAGCAGGACGAAGGCCATCACCAAGTAGATCAGGAACAGCGCGAGAGACGGAAAATAGGCCTTGCCGAAGGTGTCGGCCTCGCCGATCAGCAGGCTGCCGACGAAGGCGCCGCGCAGGCTTCCCATGCCGCCGATCACGATCACGATGAACGCCGGGATGAGGATCTCGGTGTCCATCCCGGGATAGAGCCCGAGCACCGGACCGGCGGCGACGCCGCCGAGCGCGGCCAAGGCGACGCCGGCGCCGAAGATGCCGGTGAACAGCGCCGGGATGTTGCCGCCGAGCCCGGCTGCCATGGCGGCATCGTCGACGCCGGCGCGCACCATGGCGCCGAGACGGCTGCGATCGAGGAGGAGCCACAACAGCAGCGCGATCGCGAAGCCGAAGCCGATCAGGAACAGTCGGTAGGTCGAGAACACGCCGAGCCCGATCCGGGTCGCGCCCTCGAGCACGTCCGGCGCCGGCAGCCGAAGGATCACCCGTCCCCACACCGACTGCACGAGATCGAAGAAGACGAAGGTGAAGCCGAAGGTCAGCAGCACCTGATCCATGTGGCCGCGGCGATAGAGCGGCCGCATGAACAGGAGCTCCATCGCGATCCCGAGCGCGGCCACCGCGAGCGGCGCCAGCGTCAGCGCCAGCCAGAAGCTGCCGGTGAGCTGAAGGACCGAGAGCCCGAAGAACCCACCCAGCATGAAGAAGGAGCCGTGCGCGAGGCTCACCACGTTCATCAAGCCGAAGATGAGCGAGAGGCCGGCCGCCATGAGGAACAGCAATACGCCGTAAACCAGCCCGCTCAGGAGCTGGGCGACCAGGAATTCCATTCGCCCCTCAGCTCACCCAGACGCCGATTGCATCGATCAGCTTTCCGCACCGTCGTCCCCGCGCAACGGCGACGACAATCAATGAACGCCGAACCAACCGCTTTCCCGAGTCAGTAGATCTTTTTTCCGGGGTCCTGCACGTCCTTGAAGGTGGTCAGGACCTTGCTGGTGACCTTGCCCTCCTTCTCGACCACCTGACAGACGTGAATGTCCTGAACCGGATTGTGCGTCACCGGATCCATGCGGAACGGGCCGCGCGGCGCGTTGAATTTGACCGTGGTCATCGCTTCAGCGAGCTTGTCCTTGTTCGAGGTATCGCCGTCGGTCATCTTCATGGCTTCGTCGAGGACGCGCGCCGCGACGTAGCCATAGTCGGAGAAGATATCCGGCAGGACGTTGTACTTGGCCTGATAGTCAGCGACGAACTTCCTGCTTTCGGGATTGTCGACGGTGTCGGTATAGGTCGTGGCGGAGATGACGCCGACCGCGGCCTTGCCGAGCGCGCGCATGGTCAAGGAGTCGATGATGGTGAAGCCGGTGAGCGGGATTTTTTCCTTCAACCCGTATTCGTGATATTGCTGGATGAAACGGATCGCGTCGGCGCCGGGCATGAAATCGTAGGTGACCGGCGGACTGATCGACTTGATGTCGATGAGGTACGGGTTGAAATCCGTCGTCCCCAGCGGCGGCCAGATTTCCTTGAGCACCTTGCCGCCCTTCGCCACATAAGGCCCCTTGAACTGTGCGATGACGTCGCGCCCGCCGGCGTAGTCGGAGGCGGTGGTGACGATCTCCTTGCCGAAATTGTCGAAGACCCAGCCCGCCATCGGGGTGCTCAGCTGGTAGGTCGAGATCGAGGTCCGGAACAGGTGCGGATAGCGATCCCAGGTGATGGCATCGGTGCCGGCGCCGGAGACGACGTAGAAGGCCTTCTGCTGCTTGGCATAGTTGAGCACGGCAAGCGCGACATTGCTCGCCTGCACGCCGATGATCATGTCGACCTTGTCGCTTTCGACGAGCTTCTTGGCCTTCTGCAAGCCGACCTGCGGATTGAACTGATCGTCCTCCTTGATGATCTCGATCTTGCGGCCGGCGATCGTCCCGCCGATGCCGTCGAAATAGAGATTCATGCCGTTGAGGTTGTTCTCGGCGGCATAAGCGATCGCGCCGGTGAAGGAATTGAGGTTGCCGAGCCGGATCGGCGCGCGGGTCTGCGCCAGGATGCCGGGCGCGGGGAGATGGGCGGCGAGCGCAGCTCCCGCGCCGCCGGCCACGAATTTGCGGCGCGATATTCGCCGCGGGATCGCACTCGAGATCGCCATCGTATTCCTCCCTCGCGCTGCGCTCGGCCGCCAGCGTCGTTCGTCCGGCCAGTCTAGGCCGCTCCGGCGGCGTTTGTCATCCGATGGGGCGCGTGACACGCGAGCCGAGACGGCACCCCGGATGGAGCGCCGCCGTAGCCCGGGGCGCCGCCTGCCGATTGCCCGGCATTCCGCGCCGGTTGCGCCTTGCGGCTGCGCTCAATCGGCCTTCAGCCGTGCCAGGCTTTCGAGGTAATCGGCGATGCCCTTGTCGAGATCGTATTGCGGCGCATAGCCGAGCTCGGCGCGAGCGCGCGAAATGTCGTAGATGCCGGAGGCGGGATAGGGCATGCCGAGAAAATTCAGCCCGGGCCCGATCTCGATAACCGCGTTCGGCAGGTGCTCGCGGATGACGCGCGCGATATCGTTGAGGGTATGGCCGACGCCGGTGCCGATGTTGTAGACGCGGCTTGCCGGATTGCGCGCCATGCAGGCGAGATAGATGCCATAGGCGGAGTCCTTGTTGTAGACGAAGTCGTCCTGCTCCTCGCCGCCCTGGGCGAGACGAAACGGCAGGCCGCTCGCGGGATGCTCGACGATCTGGCTGGTCACTCCCATCTTGCCGTGGCGCGCGGTTTTGCCCGGCCCGTAGGTGGTGGCGAAGCGCAGCACCACCACGTCCACCCCCATATTGGCCTGGTAATAAAGACCGACCTGCTCGCCCATCAGCTTGGCGGAATCGTAGATGCGCTTGGGATTCTTCGGCAGATCCTCGGGCATCGGCTTGTAGGTCGGGGCGCCGTATTCGCCGAGCATCGGGCCATAGACGCCCTTCGCGCTGGTGTAGACCACGCGCTCGACGTCGAAGGCGCGCGCCGCCTCCAGCACGTTCACCATTCCCATCACGTTGACCTGCACGCTGAGCGCCGGGTTCGCTTGTGACACGGCGCCGACGAAGGCCGCGGCGTGAACGACATGCGTGACCCGGTGCCGCTTGACGACCTCGAGCAGGCGCGGCATGTCCAGCACGTCGCCGAGCTCGACGTCGACCTGGTCGAGAATGTCGCGAAGGAGCCGCTCATCGCGATGGCGCGCGAAGATGACGGGGCGGTGCCCCTCGCGGACGAACCGGCGGCTCGCTTCGGCGCCGATCACGCCCATGCCGCCGGTGATCATGACACGCATGGGCGCTCCGTCAGCGGGCGCGGGCGGCGCCGGTGACCGGGTGGCCGATGCCCAACGGCACGGCGTCGATCAGCACGAACGCCACGCGCGCGCGCCTGTCGCTGCGATTGGCCCAGGCGTGGTTGGTGCCGCGCTGGACCATGACGTCGCCGGCCTTCAGCTTGACGGTCGATCGGTCCATGTCCATCTCGATCTCGCCCTCGAGCACGATCACGTAATCGATCGTCTCGGTGCGATGCATCCTCGGCGCGTTGCCCGGCGGAAAATCGATGACGGCGAACCGCGTCCCGTTGGCCGGCGGCGCGGTGCCGAGAATGCGGGCGCCGAGATCCTCGACGGTCTCCCCGATCGCGATGTCGGCCGGGGTCCGGTCGGTCGACCAAATCAGCGTCGAGACCGTGCCGGCGCTCGGATATTTCGCATTGGTGGCCGGCCCCGCCATGATCACCTTGGCGACGTTTTCGGCGTCGTGGCCGGTCACGAAACGTCGGATCGGCGGATAGCTCGGCTTCTCGTTCACGATCGGCATCCTCTTCCGCGGTGTCGCCTGCGGGTCCATCTTCTTCGCAAGATGATGGATTATCGGGCCAAGTCGGGCAACGGCAACCTTCTCAATCGAGCTTCGCCCCGACCGCCTTGATCAGCGCTCCCCAATGCTTCAGGTCAACCTGGATGAGGTTGCGGAATTGCGCCGGCGTGAGATCGAGGCGCTCGAAGCTGTTGGTCCGGAAGAACTCGCGCGTCTGCGGCAGGTCCAGCACCTTGCCGACGTCGGCGTGAATCTTCTCGACCAGCGGCGGCGCCATATTCGCCGGTCCCCACAGCGCGAACCAGGCGGTGGTCGAGAAGCCGGCCACGCCGGCCTCGGCGATCGTCGGCAGGTCCGGGCGCGCGACCGCCCGCTTGTCCCCGGCCGCGGCGAGAATCCGGACCTGCCCGGTCTTCTCGTACTGCTCGATGCTGCTGAGATTGAGCAGCAGCATGGAGACGTCGCCGGCGAGCAGCGCGGTCGCCGCCGGCGCCGCGCCGCGGTACGGGATGTGCACGATGTCGGTGCCGGTCCTTTGCTTGAAGTCTTCCATGCTCAAATGGGCGTAGGTGCCGATGCCGTAGGAGCCGTAGTTCAAGCTCCCGGGCCCGGCCTTGGCGAGCGCGATCAGCTCCTGCACGCCGTGCGCCGCAAGCGAGGGGTTGATCACCAGCACCGGCGTGATGCGGCAGAGCACGCTGATCGGCGTCAGGTCCTTGACCGGATCGTAGGGCAGCTTGCTGAACAGGTGCGGATTGGCGGTCACCGTGGAATCGGGCGCCACCAGGAGCGTGAGCCCGTCGGCCGGAGCCCGCGCCACTGCCTGCGCTCCGACCGCATAGTTGCCGCCGGGCCGGTTGTCGACAACGACGGGCTCGCCCCAGGCCTCGGTCAGGCGTTGCGCCACGATCCGCGCCATGGTGTCGGTGACGCCGCCCGCCGGGACCGGGACGATCAGCTTGACGGTGCCGCCCGGATAGGTTTGGGCGCTCGCCGCGCCGCTTGCCCCCGCGGCGATGAGGCCGATGAGCGCGGCGAACGGCAAAGCCCTGCTCGTAGAGCGCCCCATGGGTCGCTTTCCTCGATTTTGGATCGTTGCCGGAACGGCCGGTCCATTCGCCCTTCGATCGGAAATTAGAGCATTTTCAGGAAAAGTGGGAACCGGTTTTCCGTCCGAAAATGCGACCACGCAAACAAAATAGCGCGCGCGAGCGCCGCCAACCCCGGCCGCCGGGACGCACCGAACGGTTGCGGACGACGGGGTTTGCGACGCACCGGTTTCGATCTTCCCGAAAAACCGGCCGCCTGTGTGAAGCGGTTAACAAACGGCGCGCCGCTGGCCGGGCTAGTCACGTCACCAGACCAAGAAAACAGGGATGGCGTCCATGCCCAGCACTTTCGCAGGATCCGATTCCGCCGGTCGAACCGGCCGGCCCTGGCCGACGCAGCACGACGGCTCGGACCAGGCGCTGATCGAGAAGGTCGCCTCCGGCAACCGGCTCGCGATGCAGGTGTTGTTCGCGCGGCATCATACGCGCGTCTACCGTTTCGTTTTGCGGCTCATCGGCAACGAGACGCTCGCCGAAGACGTCACCAGCGAGGTGTTCCTCGCCTTGTGGCGGCAGGCGCATCGGTTCAAGGCGCGCTCGGCGGTGACGACCTGGCTGTTGGCGATCGCCCGCTACAAGGCGCTCGCCGAGCTGCGCCGTCGCCACGAAATCTCGCCCGAGGAGAGCGCGGAAACGAGCGATCCGTCCGACGATCCCGAGGTCGCGTTGCAGGCCAAGCGTCGCGGCGAAATCCTGCGCCGGTGCCTGAGGCGGCTCTCGCGCGAGCATCGCGAGATCATCGACCTCGTCTACTACCACGAAAAATCGGTGCAGGAGGTCGCGGACATCGTCGGGATTCCCGGCAATACGGCCAAAACCCGGATGTTCTATGCCCGGCGAAAGCTGGCGGAACTGCTCGAGGCCGAAGGCGTCGTGGGCGCGCTGTCGTAGGTGCCGAAAAAATGAGCACGGGAGGAGATTAAAAAATGTCCATCTGTGAAGTACTTCACACAACCCGACGAATATCCATGCGAGGCACGGCAGACGTGGATCGCCGGGGCGGAGCAATGTCCGACAGCAGCGAGGGGAATGCCTGCATTTTTTGCAAACGAGGCCTCGTCGTCAAACGCGAAGAGACAATCGCATTTCACCAGTCGACCGATAAAGGCTACGTTTTCTGTCGAGTTTCCATCCCTGTTGCTACCTGCGAAGCCTGCGGGGCCAGGACCTGGGACGAGGCCGCAGAGGCGGCCATCGAAGCAGCCGTTCGGCAAGAATACAAAAAGCTCCCCTGAACAGATGGCGCATTCTGCGACGTGACGGCGGGCGCCGCGGCGACCGTTGGACGGCATCTTGCGCTGAAATATTCGCGCCGTCTTACGCGGCACCCGCAACCTTTATGACCGATCGAAGTCCGGATCTTCGGCGGCGACCGCGGCGAGCTTGTCGGGCGACAAGATGCTCACCCCTCCCCGCTCGAGCTTGATCCAGCCGCGCTTGGCCCATTGCCGCAACTGCTTGTTGGTGCTCTCGCGCGACCGGCCGATCATCTGGCTGATCTCGCGCTGGGTGATGGCCACCTTCCGCCGCGGCGCGGAAGCTCCCTCGGTGGCGGTGAGCCGCAGCAGCGTCTTGGCGAGCCGGGTCGGCAGGTCGAGGAACGTCACGTCCTGCACCTGCTCGCTGGTTCGCCGCAATCGCGCGCAGAGAATCTCGATGAACTTGAGGGTCACGTCGGGATTGCCGTTGAGAAACGAGATGAAATCCCGCCGCTCGATCACGGCCAGCTCGCATTCGGACATCGCGATCGCATCGGCAGTGCGCGGGCGGCCGTCGAGCAGGGCGATTTCCCCGAAGATCTCGCCTTCGTGAAAGACGTTGAGCACGATGTCCTTGCCGTCGGCCGAGGCGACGCTGACCTTGACGGCGCCGGCGAGAACGCCCAGGAGCCCGGTCCCGGGATCGCCCTTGGAAAAGATGGTGGCCCCGCGCTCGACCTTGCGCGTTTTCATATAGGAGCCGAGATGCTCAAGCACCGGCGGCGGCAGGTCGCGGAACAGAAAATGGTTGCGCAGCAGCCCCGATTTGTCGGGCGCGCGCCCCGGTCGACCGTCCCGTGACACAGCCATGACCTTGCCTCTCGCAACAGAGTCAGTCTGGGGAACCGCGCGTCATCCCGGTTGCTGCTGGCAAGCCAGCGAGCGCATAGAGGGGAGGCACTCCAACAATATAGACCATTATTTCATGTCGCAATCACGGAGCCTTCCTCAATGCAAAAAAACGGATCTGCTTGTTGTCGCTAAACAGCTTTACAGGCTGTGGTTGCGTTGACCAGGCTGATTGGCCTTTACACCCCAACGTGAGTCCGCAGCATTCACAGGCAAGTCGTCGCTGCGAAACAGTCCGGCCGGCTCGACGTCGCGTGGAGCCGCCCGGACCCCGGTGCAAGGCTCACGGGCAAGCGGCATCGGGCCGCCAGCGCGATTGATCAGGTCACGATGAACCGCGGTAAAGAAATCCGACATCGTGACCACACCGCCAGCCGGTTCGCGTGCCAGCGCCGAGATGATAGCCTCAATCTCAGCGCGGGTTGTGTGCGGGGGCTTCAAATGCCTTCATTGGGAAGGAGGGAGCAGCAACTTCGGTCGCGCTCATGTATAATTTGTATGTATCATTTGTAATAGGGTGCCGCGTCCGGGTTGAAGATGACTGCGACGCGCGCCGTCTCGGGCGCTGGAACGGATCAGGGCGCTACCATGGACGTTGGCGGCTGGCTGCGAAACATGGGATTCGGACGATATGAGTCGGCATTCATCGAGAACGCGATCGACGGCGATGTACTGCCGGAGTTGACAGAAGGCGATCTCGAAAAGCTTGGGATACCGCTGGGCGACAGGAAGCGGCTCATTACCGCTATTAGGGCGATGCTCGCCGGCTCTCCCAGCGCGTTCATCACGAGCGGAGTTGCAGGGGATGCGCAAAGCACGCAACCCCGCGTGGCTACTGCCGAGCGCCGTCACCTCACCGTGATGATCTGCGATTTGGTGGGCTCGACTGCCCTATCGGCCCGACTCGATCCGGAGGATATGCGTGCTGTGATCGACGCCTATCACGCCGCCTGCGCCCGTATCGTGCCAACCTATGACGGCTTCCTCGCCGAGTTCCGGGGCGACGGGATATTGGCCTATTTCGGCTATCCCCGCGCGCACGAGGACGATGCCGAGCGAACCGTGCGCGCGGGGCTCGATATCATTGCCGCTGTTGCGCGGCTCGAGACGCGCGCCGCGGAACCGCTCGCGGTCCGCATTGGCATTGCGACCGGCTTGGTGGTGGTCGGCAACCCCAGCGGCGAGGGTGCGTTGCGGGAGCATGCTGTGGTCGGGGACACGCCGAACCTTGCAGCCCGCCTTCAGGCCTTGGCCGAGCCTGGGACGGTCGTCGTCGGCGCCTCCACGCGCCGGCTGCTCGGCGATCTGTTCCGTCTGCGCGACCTCGGCCGGCACGAGGTCAAGGGTATTGCCGAGCCGGTCGCAGCGTGGGCGGTCGAGGGCGTATCGGATTCCGAGAGCCGTTTCGAGGCGGTCCGCATGGCGGGTCTGACCGATCTCATCGGCCGCGAGGACGAGATCGATTTCCTGCTGGAACGCCAACGCCTCGCCTGGAAGGGCGAAGGGCAGATCGTGCTGATCTCGGGCGAGCCGGGGATCGGCAAGTCCCGCCTTGCGGCGGCCCTCGCCGAGCGCATTGCCGGTGAACCGCACACGCGCTTGCGTTATCAATGCTCGCCCCACCACGCCAACAGCGCGCTTCGTCCGGTCATCGCCCAGTTGGAGCGAGCGGCGGGGTTCAAGGCAGACGATACGTCCGAGCAACGGCTCGACAAGCTGGAAGCGGTCCTCGCCAAGGTCGCATCGCGGGTTCAAGCCGTGGCGCCGCTTTTTGCTGCGCTGCTGTCGATCCCGTTCGGCGAGCGGTATCCGCCGCTTGCGCTCAGCCCGACGCAGCAGCGCCGCCGGACGCTCGCGGCACTGCTCGACCAATTCGAGGATCTCGCCCGCCAGCGCCCGATCCTGCTCTTGTTCGAGGACGCACACTGGGCCGATGCCACCTCCCTCGAGCTACTCGATCTGACTGTCGAGCGCGTGCGCCAACTAGCGGTCCTTGCACTATTCACCTTCCGACCGGAGTTCGAGCCGCCCTGGGTTGGTCTCTCCAACGTCGGCGTTTTGACGCTCGGTCGCCTCGACCGCAACGACGTTGAAAGCATGGTCGCCCAGGTGACCAGCGGCCGCGTGCTGCCCGCCGAAGTGATGAAACAGATCGTCGCCAAGACCGACGGGAACCCGCTGTTCGTCGAGGAACTCACCAAAGCGGTGCTGGAAGCGGGCATCCTAGTCGAGGACGCCGAGGGCTATCGGCTCGACGGGCCCCTGCCACCGCTCGCCATTCCGGAGACCCTTCAAGACTCTTTGATGGCGCGGCTCGACCACCTGGCGGCGGTGAAGGAGATCGGCCAAATCGGCGCCGCCATCGGGCGTGAGTTCTCCTATTCCTTGGTGCGCGCGTTGGTCGGACGCGACGAGACCGCTTTGAAGCATGCACTCGCCCAATTCGAGCAGGCGGGGCTCGTGTTCCGCCGTGGCGAACCGCCGGAAGCCGTCTACAGCTTCAAGCACGCGCTGGTGCGGGATGCGGCCTATGAGAGCCTGCTCAAGAGCCGCCGGCATCAATTGCATGGCCAGATTGCGCGCGTACTCGAGGAGAAGTTTGCCGACATCGTGGCGAGCCAGCCGGAAATGGTGGCGCACCACTTCACGGAAGCCGGCCTTGTTGACCCCGCCATCGATTACTGGCTCAAGGCCGGTAATCTCGCACTCAGCCGCTCAGCGAACGCTGAGGCCGTCAAGCATCTTCGGCAGGGGATAGAGCTGACGCAATCGCAAGCCCCGTCGGCCAAGCGCGCCCGCCAAGAGCTCGATTTCTACCTGGCCCTCGGGCCGGCGATGGCGGCAACCGAGGGCTATGCCGCGCCGGAAACCCTGAAGGTTTTCTCACACGCCCATGACCTGCTGGGCGATGGTGGCACTCTGACGGAGCAGATGACGGTCCTCTGGGGTGCCTACCTGGCTCACAGCATGCGGGCGGAGCATATCGCCGCGCTCGAGGTGGCACGACAATGCCTGGCGCTCGCCGCAGAGCATGAGCACCCCGGGATGTCAGCGTTGGCCAACCGATTCATGGGCCAGACGTTAAGCTTCATGGGCGCTTTCGCTGACGCGCGCCTTCACCTGGAGCGGACCCTCGAGCTCTGCAATGCCAACCAGGAGGCAATCATCGCTTATCGGAGATTCGGCACCGACGACCAAGTCAGGGCGTTGTCATTTCTCGCCTCCACACTCTTGCTCCTTGGCTATCCGGAGCAGTCCGCTGCTGTAGCGGGACAATCCCTCGCTCGTGCGCGAGCGATGGGACTCGCGTTTACGACCGCCTTGGCTTTGAGCCACGTGGCGTTCCTCGGAACTTTAGGTGGTGATCCACAAGGGGCCGCAGCTCACGCTGACGAAGCGATAGACTACAGCGTCGAGCATGGGCTCGCAGGTCCCGAGCACGAGGCACGTTTCACTCAGGGGGCGTTGCTGGCCCAAAGCGGTGATCCCCAACACGGGATCGAGCTTATGCGCAACGTTATTGCAGCGGCCGAGAGCAACGCTGGTCGGAACCGCCGCACGCTGTATCTTGGCCATGTCGCCGCTGCCCATGCGAGCCTCGGCCAGTCTGAGGTTGGCCTCGAGTTGCTAGACGAAGCAATTCAAACAGCAGAAACAACAAACGAGAGGTTTTTTGAAGCTGAACTGTATCGTCTGCTGGTTCATCGAGGGTTTTGACACAACATCTTTGAAAGATGCCAAAGCGCTCCTGGACGAGCTGAGGGATCTGTCAGGCCCGCAAACTCAAGCAGGCCGCGGGTGAACGATGGAAGCGCCGGCCCACACTCGCGCGCGCTTGTAGCGGTGCCAAAGACCTCAAACCCACCGCTCGAATGTCCCGGTTGATGTCCATTCAAACGTCCCGGTTTACTTCCGGGCATTAAGCCCGGACCCAATCTCCGACCACACTTGGGCGTGGGCGGTAAAGCAGCGAGCCAAGCACGGAGAACGAGACGCGAGGATCGGCGGCCGCACCAATCAGCGCTTGCGTCTCCGTTTCGCAGTTGTCTTTTTCGGCTTTTTCGCAAGGGCCTTGAGGCCTTGGTCGACGGCCCTTAACGCCTCTTGAAGCTGTTGCTTGCGCTCCTGCAATGTCTTCTTCAGCGCGTTCCTTTGCGTGTCGGTCACCTCGTGGATCAGTTTTAGGCAATCCGGAATCATTGCTTCCCCCTTCGCCTCAGTGGCCCATTCCAATCTTGATCAATCGCAGGTCGAATTCGCGACTGATGACGCGAAATGTCAACCATATGGAGAGGATAATCAAGCAGAATATTTCGCGGATCTGGCTGGTTGGCACGAAGTCTTTCCGCTCGGACTTTGCGTATGGCGGGGCACCGGCATGGAGTCGCGCAGTGCATTTCTTCTTTGCCGGCTTGCGCGATCGACGTCCGACCTCTTCGCTCAACGATCGGCCAGCCGACCGAGCGACGTCACGGGGTTTGCAGCCGCTTTGGCCAAGATCGTGTTGTAGTCGGCGATCCAATGCCGGAGGGTGTTGGGCTCGAACAGGTCGTTCTTGTAGCTGCATGCGCCGGTAATGCCCGACGGTGTCTCCTCGAGCGCGACCGTCAGCCAAGTGCGATCGATCGGCGTGACCGGATGCCGTTCCCGGATCGATCTTCTTCGCGCCGAACCGCCCGATATCCACGAACGCCTCCGCTCCGCCCACAGCCGCGAGCAGACACAGCAGCAGCACCTCGGCGAGCGACCTAAGTGCTTTGCCACGCTGGCGGGGGCCCGGTAAATCGTCGAAATGATCCAGAAAAACAACGCTTTCGCCGATCGCCTCAGGAGCCCCCCGGCAGTCATTGACCCAGCTTCCACTTGACACCATTGAAGACTTTACTAGCGTGCCTCAGATATGCTACTTTTGGTTGACCTAAGGCTCTTTCCAGGGAGAAACACTGTGAGAATTGGACTAGTCGCTAGCATCGCTTATTGTCTGATGTTGCTTACCGCCCCTGTGGCGCGGGGATATGATGCAATTGTCGAAAAGAAAGCGTTTTTCGTGGATCATTATACGACGATCAATGGCGGGAAAATCAGGAAGGTTTTGGTCGGTTATGAGACTTATGGTACATTGTCTCCCGATAAGGACAACGTGATACTTCTATGCCACGGCTCTGTTAACAACTCTCATTTCGCCGGCAGATATGATTTTTCCGACCTGACCCCTGGCTTTTGGGACCATGTGATTGGTCCGGGAAAGATCATCGATACTGACAAATATTTCGTGATCGCCTCGGATTCTCTCACAAATGTCTTTGCCAATGATCCCCATGTCATCACGACAGGTCCCGCGTCGATCGACCCGGCTACCGGAAAACGTTACGCTATGACTTTTCCGATGGTTACCATCGCCGATTTCGTCAATATACAAAAACAGCTTTTGGACTCATTGGGCATTCGCAAACTGCACGCAGTGATGGGTTACTCCATGGGGGGTATGCAGACACTGGAATGGGCGGCACGGTATCCGGACATGGTCGCACGAGCGATCCCCGTCGTCGCCCAGGCCGAGCAGGGACCGTACAATATCGAGCTTAAGGACATCGTTATGTCCATAATTAAGCTGGATCCCAACTGGAACAACGGGAATTACTATGAACAGAAACAGCAGCCGGAAGAAGGCTTATTCGTAGCCCTAAAGGCTTTCCAAATGAGCGCAACCAGTTACGAGCCGCTCCAGCGAAAGTTTGGGCGCACCTGGGCCGACCCTCTTAAGAATCCCGCGGAATCCTGGGACAACAAATTCGCCGTCCAGGATTCTTTCGACCGGGCATTGCGGAACGCGGCAAAGAAGGCTGACGCTAATTCATGGATCTATATTGCCCAGGCCCTCAATCTGTTTCAAACCGGGCACCAGAAGACTCTTCAAGACGGAATTGCAAAAATAAAGGCGAAGGTATTGTTTATTCCTTCAAAATCGGACCTGCTCATGTTTCCCGATCTTAGCAGAGAAGCCTACAAGCTCATGAAGAGTATGGGAAAGGATGTAGACTTATTTGAGCTCGACGGCGATGGCGGGCATTCTGAGGCTCAGCACATCGAGAAAGCAGAGACAAAGCTGCGCGGATTTCTCAACTGAAATCTTGCGCCGGTGTGTGGCTTGCTGCACAAACTCGTGTCGGTGGAGTGGTCGACGTCGAGGGCGATGTTGACCAGCGGCGTAGCTGGATCGAAAAGCGCTGGACACCCGCGCCCGCAGTTCCAGAGCTGTGCCGAACCCCGGATTTTTCGCATGCTGGCAGCGCACACGGCCGCCCAGGCACCCGTGACCTCCGATGGCCACTAACGAAATCAGTGCAAGTGGACGAAAGAAAACTAAAGCGACAGCCCGAAATAGCCAGCGGAGAACCGTGTCGCGCAGAGGTGCCGGGTTCTGCCTTGGTCCTGCGAATCCAGCCCGAGCCGCAACGGCGGCGGCAGCGTGATCGGCGGCATCGCCGTTGCCGCGCCCCAGCGGGAAAGCAACGTACCTCCGGCGGCGACCTGATCTACATGCCGATGACTTTCAGGTCACCTGCTGAGACGGGCGCCATCGAATTCTCGCGCGCGCGTGCGCGCAACGCCCTAGAGACTCGACGGCCGCTCGTGGTAAAGCCCCCCGAGGCCGACAAGCCAAGCACGGAATAATGCCAGGATTATTCCGGCCGCCCTATTCAGGGTTTCGGCATTACCCGCAGCGCTGCAGGGCTTCGTCGATGGCCCTCATCGCGTCTTGAAGCTGTCGCTTGCGCTCCTGCAATTTTGCCTTCAGCGCGTTCTTTTGCTCGGGAGTCAAGTCATTGAAATCGATGTGTTGTAGGGCTTCCGGAATCATTGCTTCCCCCTTTCACCTCAGTGGCCCATTCCGAACTTGATCAATCGCAGGTCGAACTCGCGACTGATGCCGCGGAATGTCAGCTATATGGAGAGGATAATCAAGTAGAATATTACCCGGATCATGGTCGTTGGCAGGAAGGCTTGCTCAGCTGCTCGGACTTTGCACGCGGCGAGGCACCGGCATGGAGCCTCGTAGCGCATTTCTCTTTTGCCGGCTTGCGCGATCGACGTCCCACCTCATCGCTCAACGATCGGCCAGCCGGCCGAGGGGCGTCTCGGGGTTTGCGGCCGCTTTGGCCAAGATCGTGTTGTAATCCGCAATCCAATGCTGGAGAGTGTTGGGCTCGAACAGGTCGTTCTTGTAGCTGCATGCGCCGGTAACGCCCGAGGGTGTCTCCTGGAGCGTGACCGTGAGCCACGTGCGATCGATCGGCATGACCGGCTGCCCTTCCCGGTAAGCGAACGGTCGGACCGCCACATCGGGGAGTTTGAGCGGCCGGCGAATCGCGTTCTGGAGGACGAAAAACACTTGAATGAGCGATGCTGGATCCAGACCGTCTTCGTCCGCTAGTCGGGCGGCAAGGATATCGAAGGGGAGCTCCTGCCGGGCATAGGCCTCCAAGACCGCGTCGCGCACGCGACTGAGCGCTTCCTGAAACGGCAGATCCGCATCGATGCGGGTGCGGACGACCGTGGTGTTCTCCAAAGGGCCGATCACGCGCTCCGTCCTCAGGTGAGAGCGGTTGGCCATTGCGGTTGCGACGCAAACGTCGTTGCGTCCGCTCCGGGCCAGCAGCAGCGTCTTGAAGCCCGCCAGCAACGTCATGAACAGGGTTGCACCTCGGCTACGGCTCAACGCGCTCAGTCGCGCGACCAGATCATTCGACACATGAACTGGTTCGTGGGCAATGCGCGAGCCCAGCAGTGCGCCTGCAAGGTCCCCATTGGTGGGAAATACCGGTGAGACCTCTCGCAGGTGCCCCTTCCAGTAGGCGAGCTGCAGGGTTGCTGCACCGCTGGTGGACCACCGACGCTGCCAGCGAGCGAAATCGGAAAACTGCAGCGCTGGTTCGGGCAACTGCGCCTGTCGACCGGCCATGAAAGCGGCATAGAGCTCCGAGACCTCCTCCATGAAGACTCCCATCGACCAGCCGTCGACAATGATGTGGTGCAGGATCAGAAGCAAAACGTGGTCGTCGGCGCCGAGCCGCAAGAGGCGCGCCCGGAACAACGGCGCATGTCTCATGTCGAAGGGTGTCCAGGCTTCTTGCTCGGCTTCCAGCTCCGCCTTCTTGAGCAGGAGCGCCTTGGCGCGATCGTGTCCGGTAGGCGTCCCGGCTGCAAGATCTTCGACGACGAGGGATGAATCGACGTCGGCGGCCGGGGCGATGAGAGCGACGGGCAGCTCGTCCACCCAGGCAAATCCCGTGCGCAACGAGTCGTGCCGGCGCACGACCTCGGCCAGGCTCCGCTCGAGCGCGGGCACGTTCAGCGGCCCCTGCAGTCGATAGGCAAAGGGCAGGTTGAACCGGGGCAGCCCAGGGAGCTCCCGCTCGGTCCTCAGCACGTGCTCCTGCAGAATGGACACCGGCTGGGGGCCGTCTCCTTCCACGCGTGCGATTTCGACCGCCGGCTCGTTCGACTGCGTCTCGCGCGCCTCGTTGACCCACCCGGCCAGCGCCGCGACCGTGGGCGCTTCGAAGAGCGCCCGGAGCGGCAACGATACCCCGAAGGCATTGGCGACCCGGGCCAGTAAGCGGCCCGCCAGCAGCGAATGACCGCCCAAGTCGAAGAAGTTGTCGAAGACGCCGACGTGCTCGACCTCGAGTGACTCCGCCCAGATTCTGGCCAGGGCTTCTTCCGTGGAGTCGCGCGGCGCCACGAACTCGCTGCCCGCGACCTTGAGCCCCTGGCGGACCGCCACCAGCGCGGGACGGTCGACCTTGCCATGAGCCGTCAGCGGCATGCGGTCCAGAAAAATGAAGCCGGTGGGGATCATGTACTCTGGAAGCCTGGTCTTGAGGAAATCGCGAAGCTCGCTGACCTCGGGCTCCCGGCGGTCCGCGGCGACAATGTGCGCGACGAGCCGCGCCTCACCGCCGAGGTCATCCCGCGCCAGCACGACGGCGGCTTGGACGTCCGGGTGCTCCACGAGGACGTGCTCGATCTCCTCGAGCTCGATCCTGTAGCCGCGGATCTTCACCTGATGGTCGACGCGCCCGACAAACTCAAGGATCCCGTCAGCGCGCCAGCGGGCCGAGTCTCCGGTCCTGTACAGGCGAGCTCCGCGGCGGTGCGAGAACGGGTCGCGAAGGAAGCGTCGCCGGGTCTGCTCCGGGTCGTTGAGGTAGCCGCGACCCACGCCTGTGCCTCCGACGCACAGCTCTCCCGCGACTCCGATCGGCACCGGTTGCAAGTGAGCGTCCAGCACATAGAGGCGTGTGTTGGCAATGGCGCGGCCGATCGGCACGGTGGCGAGCGACGCCGGCGCCGGCGCCGGAAGGCGATGCGTTGCTACGGTGTCGGAACACTCCGCCGGGCCGTAGGCGTTGATAAGCGGCACGCCGGGGAAGTGCCGGAGCCAATTACGGCAGAGATCGGGAGCGAGGGCTTCCCCGATGCAAATCAGCCAGCGAAGTCGGCTCAGCGCGGAAAAGGTGGGCTCGTTGGGCGTCCGATCGAGGATCGCGCGCAGCAGCGCCGGCACGATTTGCAGCACTGTCACCCCCTCGCGCGCTATCACCTGCACCAGCAGCGCCGGGTCCCGCACCTCCTCGTCGGCACAAATGTGGAGGCGCCCTCCGACCATCAGGGCCGTGAGGAACTGCCAGACCGAGATGTCGAAGCTCTGGGGCGCCGTCTGGGCGATCACGTCCGAGGCCGATAGCCCAAGGTCCGAAATCTTAGAGAGGAGGTGGTTTATAAGGCCCCGTTGCTCGACCATAGCGCCTTTCGGGATGCCCGTAGAGCCCGACGTGTAGATCACGTAGGCCAAGCTCGAGGGCGCCGGCCGGACCGGAGAGGCGGGGTCCCGAGGCGGGGCCTGAGTTAGTTCCGCGAGGCTCAGGACTTGCGGGCGCCCTCGCGCCGGCATCCCAGATAGTGCCTTTTCGAGCACCGCGGCGCAGCCTTGCCCGGCCAGCACCAGCGGTGTGCGGCTGTGTTGAATGATCTGGGCCAGCCTGGCGGCGGGAATCGTCGGGTCCAGGGGGAGAAACGCCCCGCCGGCTCGCTGCACTGCGATCATCGCGGCCAGCAAATCGACGCCGCGCTCGGCGAGCAAGATCACCACAACGTCGGGGCCGACGCCCTCCATGACCAGCCGGTCGGCCATCGCCGAGCCCCGACGCGCGAGCTCCCGGTAACTGAGCCGAACCCGCCCGGCGGACACCGCGATGGCGTCCGGCGTGCGCTCGGCCTGCCTGGCGAACCGTTCGGAAAAAGTGCCGAGGCGGCGAAAACTGGTTTGGGTGTCGTTCCAATCTATGAGGACCCGCCTGCGTTCCCCTGCCGGCAGCAGAGGCAGCCGAGAGATCCGCTCCTCGGGATTAGCAACGATTGCCTCCAGCAGCGTCTGCAAATGTACCGCCATTCGCGCCATCGTGGCAGCCTCGAAGAGATCGGTGCTGTACTCGAGCCAGCCAGCCAGACCCTCGTCGGCGTCTGTGAGCTCGAGCGTCAGGTCGAACCGCGCGATACCGGGGTCCACATCCACGAAGCGCACGGACAGTCCCGGGAGGGCCGCGGCTCTCGGCGACCCGTTTTGCAGAATGAACATCACCTGAAACAAAGTGTTCCGATCCATGCTGCGCGACACCTGGAGGGTCGGCAGGATTTCCTGGATCGGCAGGTCCTGGTTTCGGTAGGCGTCGAGTGTCACTTGCCGCACGCGCCGCAGGACCTCGCTGAACCGAGGGTCGCCCGACAGGTCGGTCCGCAGGACGATCGTATTTGCGAACATCCCCATGAGGCGCTCGATGTGGATCTGATTGCGGTTGGCGATCACCGATCCGACCGCGACGTCGTCGTGCTGCGTGTAGCGGTGCAGAAGGCACTGAAATGCCGCGAGCAGCGTCATGAACAAGGTGACGCGGCGGTCTCGGCTCAGGGATTTGATGGCGCGGGACAAGGCCCGCGAGAGCTTCAATGGATGCCGGGCGCCGCGCCCGGTCCATATCTCGGGCCGGGGCCGGTCCGTTCGCAGTGGTAGTTCTGTCACCCCTTTGAGTTGCGCACGCCAGTAGCTCAGCTGCTCCTCGGCGGCCCGTGTTCCCAGCCACGCTCGCTGCCACTCGGCGAAGTGCCGGTATTGGACGGGAAGCTCAGGCAGTCCGGCGGAGGCTCCGTTCAAGCTCGCCGCATAGAGCGCCTCGAGCTCTTCCCAGAACAGCCGTTGCGACCATGCGTCCGTGATAAGGTGATGAAGCTTCATCACCAGCGCATGGTCGTGTTCGTCAAGCCGCAGCAGCTGGGCTCGCAGCGGTGGCTCCTTTTCAAGATCGAACGATTGGCGCACGATTTCCCGTGCGTGGCGTTGAATCGCCGCCGCCCTCCTGCTCTTCGCGCACGGTCGCATGTCGAGGCGTTCGAGCCGCGGCGAGGCTGTTCCCACCATTTGCAGCGGTTCGCCCAGGCGTTCGAGGAAAGCCGATCTCAGTACCTCGTGACGTTCGCAGATCGTCGCGATGCTCGCCTGCAAGGCGACGACATTGAGCGGCCCAGACAGACGAACCGCTTCGACGACGTGGTAATTGTATCCGCTCGGATCGAGCCGGCTCAGGACATAGATTCGTTGTTGCTGGAACGAAAGGCGGATGCTGCGGGGATCCGTCAGCGTGTCGCGCAAACTCAGCGATATGGCAGTGGGATCCTTTTCCGATGACTCGAGGCGGGCCGCGAGGGCCGCGACGGTCGGCGCATCGAACATATCCTTGAACGAGAAATCGACGCCAAAGTGTGTCCGCAGACGCGAAAGCATCTGCGTCACCGTGAGGGAATCGGCGCCGAGCGCGAAGACGTCCTGGTCAACACCGATCTGATTGAACTCGAGGAGGTCCGCCCAGATCTTCGCCAGTTGCCACTCCAATTCCGAGCGGGGCGGAACGATCTTGCCGCCGCGTTTCACTCGCGCGCTTGGGGGCGTTATTGAAAGCGCGGCGGCGAGTCCGCCGCGCTTGATCTTTCCGCTGGGACTTTTCGGGATCTCCGGCACAATCCGGATCAGGCCAGGGACCTTGAACCTGGCCAGGCGTTCGCGGGCAAAATTCCGGAGCTTCTGTGCGCTGACCTTGGCGTGCGGACGCAGTACGACGGCGGCGGCAACATCCTCGCCCAGTCGCCCATGGGGGACGGAAAAAGCAGCGGCTTCGACTACGTCGGGGTGGCCAAGCAACGCCTCTTCGACTTCGGCGGGCGCGACCTGCTGCCCTCCCCGTTTGATGACGTCCTTGATGCGGCCAACAATGAAGAGATATCCGTCCCGGTCCAGGTATCCGAGGTCGCCGGTTCGGAACCAGCCGTCCCGGAACGCGGATTCCGTAGCGGCGATATCATTGTCATATCCCCTCGTGATGGTGGGGCCCCGGAGCGCGATCTCTCCACGTTCGCCGGCTGCTAGCCGTCGGCCCTCGCGGTCCATGATCGCGATCTCGGCCCCGGCGGGCTGGCCGACCGAACCAGGCTTGCGTCGTCCCAGCGGGTTTGCAGCAATCTGGGAGGCGGCTTCCGTCATGCCGTAGGTCTCGATCACAGGCACGCCGAACAGGGATTCCAACGCGTGGAGCACGTCGGGCGGCAGGGATGCAGAGGCCGAACGAATGACCCGCAAGGAGCTCCGCTGAACGCTGTGCTTGTGGCGAGTTGCCTCCGAGAGCAGCGCCCGATGGATGGCGGGGACTGCCGTGTACCAGGTTGGTCGAAACTCGGTCAGCCAGCCGAAGAAGGCGGCGGGATCGAACCCAGGCGTGCAGACTACAGTCGACCCGGCCGCCAACGCGGTCAGGAGCCCGGAGATCAGGCCATGCGCATGGTAGAGCGGCAGCACATTCAGCAACCGGTCCCGGGGTCCAAGTTGCAAAGTCGAACCCGCGTTATAGGCCGACATGCAGACGCTCGCGTGGGTCAAGGGGACCAGCTTCGGCCGTGACGTGGTGCCCGAAGTCAGCAGGATAAAGGCGTCGTTGTCGGCGCCGGGCGCGGCCTCGTCCCCGGCGGCGCGGCGCGTTCCCGAGCCGAGAAGGTTGAACGCGCCGGGCCCTTCGCTCGGCCGCGGCGACAGATCGATTACAGGTATGTCGAGGTTATGCGCGACGCCTCGACTCGCCGAATCCAAATCCGCACGCGTCAATAGCGCCGCTACCTGCAAATCGCCGAAATAACGCTGCCATTCGTCGGCGGTGAAGCTCGGGTTTAGCGGCACACAAACGGCACCGGCTGCGACCGCGATGGTCGCCACCGCAGCCTCTGCTCCGGCCGGCAAAACAACCGCCACTCGATCTGTTGGGCCTACCCCGAGACCTCGCAACTCGCGAACCGCCTCGTTCACGAGGACCCGGAGCGCGCCAAAAGTCACCTGGGTATCGTTGGTCGCCAGGATGGCATTGCGTCCGGGCGCCGTTCGCCCATAGTAGGCAAGAAGATCTTCGAGACACAGAAAGACGCGGCTTTCGGCCTTTTTGCCTGCCGGTCCGTGCAATTGCTCGACTAGTTTCGACAAGGGCCGCCCCTTTTGGTCAATGTTACATTACTACTCGAGGTCTTTGTAGACATGTCTGATCGCGTGCCGCCGGCGCCATGGCTCGGTACACAGTGTGCCTCATGAGGACCACCCTATTCCTATTCTCGCCGTGACATGCAGCCTCAAGCCTACGACTGATAATCGATACAAAGCGGCACGGACTCTCATTTGGCACGGCGGCGTCGTTTCATTGATTTTGGGGGACCGCGCTTGGCCCGCGAAGGTGCGGCAGCACGCTCTGCGCTGGTGTGCTCTAACAGAATGCCGGCAAATTCATCGTTCGCGTCTTGCGACGCGAGTTCGCCTAGGAATGCCTTGGCGAGCACGGCTTGGTCGAGATGGTCGATCGGCTTGTAGGCGCTGAGCGCTTCGGCACCGAGGCGGTCGATCCATGCATACGCGCTTTCAAGAGTTTCCAATTCGGGCACCGCAAAGGCGAGAAGGTCCCGATAATATGCGGCGGCATCCTCCCGGAAGAGGTCCCGCACCAAACCGTTGACCAGTCGAGGCACGCCATACTTCATTCCGATGATCGCAGCGGCCGTCAGCCCGAGACTCGGCGTCGCTCCGAACGTGAAGTTGTGCAGCCGGCTGAGGAAAGGAGCGGTTCCCGGCTCCCGTTCCATGAACTCGAATGCCGGGCCGAGGTAGGGATGCCTCGCGAGCACATCGCTCTCCTCACCAGGCAGAGGCGTGAACCGATCGCGCCAGAGCGCAATTCGGTGAACGATCGGGGCAAGCTCTGGACGGACCGAAAGGTCGGTCTCGAAGCCCGTGGCAAAGATGATGAAATCGAATTTGAAAGTTCCAGCTTCGGTTTCAACTGCCGCAACGTCTCCTTCGTCGCGGACGGAGCGCCATATGCAATTGGCATGCCACGCGAAATTTCCAAACCTGCGACAACGCCAAAAGGCATCTTGGGGTGGAGGTTGCGGAAGCTCATCCAGAATGTGGCGCATGAATCGCCAGCGCTCCAGGTCGGTCAGCTCTCCGAAGTGACCGAGCATGCCTGCGAAGTGCGTCCAGAGGAGTGGGTTAACCCGGGGCATATCCGCGCGGCGGAAGCAAAGGTCGACCCTTGTGGCGCCGGCTTCGAGTGCCGCAGCCGCATTATCGAAAGCAGAAGCGCCGACGCCGAGCACGCCAACGCGCTTTCCCGCAAGCCGGCCGAAGTCTATGTCATCGGTCGAATGCGCATAACGCCGCGCGGGGAGCTCGGCGACGAGCGCTCGAGGGGCCCGCCAGCCTCCGTTGCCTTCAATGCCAGTTGCGAGAACGATTTTTCGCGCATGGACGCGTTCGATCCGGCCTCTCCGACGGAGACGGGCGAGGAGAAGGTCGCCGGCCGGCTCGATCGATGTTACTTCGATCTCATTTTCGACCGGAAGCTCGAGAACATCGCGGTACCAATCGAGATATTTTCGCCATACCTCTGGGGAAAACGTGTGGATGCGCTCCCATGCCCGGCGACCGAATCTCGCCTCGTACCAGGCACGGGCCGTAAGGCTCGGGATGCCGAGGTCCATACCCGACACCTCCTTGGAAGTCCGTAGCCCCGTCATGCGGGCAAATCGGCGCCAAGGCCCCTCGAATCCACGTGGATTGCGATCTACGATCCTTATATTGGTTATCCGCTCGCGCTTCAGGCCGAACGCGGTCGCAAGTCCGCCCTGGCCACCGCCAACGATCAGCACATCAAGGACCCGGGCGCCGTCCCGATAGTGCGGGACCGTCCACTCCCGCGAGGGATAGCTCAGATACGTCAGTTCGCGCCGCACCCGATCCGAGAGCCGGACAATGCTCATGGTCCGCGTCTCCTCATAACAACCTCATAACAATGCCGCGAATCACGGCCATGCTCGATCACCTATCGCGGTGTCCATCGGTGACAAGTTCGATCAAATCCGCAGTTGGTTTACACCTCGACCGGAGCCTGCCGTCAGGCGTAGATGTCGCATTGCGCCGCTAGGGCGGCAAGCTCATCGGCCCAGATTGAAGAATAGGGGATCGCTTTGGACGACAAGTCCGCCGGTTCGCTGTTGCACGAGGGCGGCGTAAGCCGTGCCGAGATCACGTTCGGGGACAATGCTATCGACAACGAGTTTTGCCGCTAAAACACCAAATGAGCCGACTCGGCCTGACCAAGGACAACCTGTCGATGTTCCACACCACATGCGGATGTTTGACGATTCCCCATTGAAAAGCGCAGGCTATCGGCATTTTTCCGAGTCAAAATCTGAATCGATCTGAATCGTTCTGATGAAGCCCCGGCAAGTGTGAGCTTACTCACAGTGGCGCGTAATGACCCGTGCCACCGTCCACTCGCGAGCGCGGGCAGTCGGTCGCCCCCGCCGATGCACGAACCGCGGACGATCGTCCGTCGCTATGGAGACGTAGCATGAAGACGCTCATTACCGCTTTGGCTCTGGCTATCCTCATCGCCGCCCCGACTGCCACCGGATCGCCGAATGCCACGCCTACCGACCCCTTCCCTAAGGCGGAGCAAGGCTTCGGGGGCGGCGGCTATCCGGAATGGTCCCGGCAGGACGCCCTTTGGTAGAGCTCGATCGGCAACGGGGCGGAGCTCCCGCCGTGAACCGTTCGACCTTCAAGGCCGGTGTCTCGCGGCCGCCGCGCCGCCGCCGCCGCGGAAGGTTTCCGGCGCCAGCATATCGAGGTGGCCCATGACATCCGCAGCAATACGGTGTGCGGCGAGGATCGGGTTCGTCCTCCTCGCAACGACCTCCTGGCCGATTCCCGCCGGGGCCCCGGCAACGAGCCAATTGGCGCAATACTGCGCGCCGCTCGAGCAGACGTCGGACGCGCACCGGGTCTATTGCCGGCAACCCGGCTGATCCCGGGCGCGAGACGATCCTTCTCGGTCGTGGCGTGGAGGCGCGTGCCCCGCCGCACGCGAGCGCACTCCGGCAACACGATGATACGGCTCAAGACGCGACCCGAGCGGCTCGATTCGAATGTGAGCCGCATCACACTCCCGTCGCTTCTTCATTCTCAATGGCGTCTCGCCGCGGGCAACGGAGCGGCTGCCCATTAGGCGCAAAATTGTGATGTCCGTCACTGCCGGGATGCAACGGCGATGGCAAGGTGCGTGCTGCGAGCGAAACCCACGTGCCGAGGTGAAACCATGCAAATGCACCAGATCCGCTATTTCCTGGCGCTCTGTGAGGAGCTCAATTTCACGCGCGCGGCCCGGCGCTGCGGGGTGTCGCAGCCCTCGCTGACCAACGCGATCGGCGCGCTCGAGCGCGAGCTCGCGGGATCGCTCTTCCACCGCAGGCCGTTCGTCGCGCTGACCGCGCTCGGCCACGCGATGCTGCCCTATCTGACGCGGATCGCGCACACCGCGGACCATGCGCGCGAGACCGCGCAGGCCATGGCCGAGATGCAACGGGCCAATTCCGAAACGCCGCCGCCGCTCCCGCCGGCGAGCCGCCCGCAATACTCGCGGACTGGATCATGACCGCGCGCTCCGGCGTGCGCCCTTGTGCGATGCCGCGCCTCGTTCCTACAATCCGCCGCCGGCAGCGCGCGCCCGATGGCGAGAGCGCCGGCGGAGGAAGACGACATGCGGCGCCCCGGATGGGTCTTGTGCCAGGCACTCTGCCTCGCCCTCCTCGCCGCTGAAGCACTCGCGCAGACGCAATTTCCAGCAAAGCCGATCAGGATCGTCGTGCCCTATGCGCCGGGCGGACTGACCGACGTGGTGGCCCGCCTCTACGCCGAGCAATTGCGGCAACGCTTCGGGCACGGCGTCTTCGTCGAGAACAAGCCGGGCGCTTCCGGCATCATCGCCATCGAGGAGATGGCCCGCGCCCGACCCGACGGCCACACCTTGATGATCGGCAACATCTCGACCAACGGGCTCACCCCGGTCCTGCTCGCGAAAAGGATGAAGATCGACTACGAGCGGGACGTGCAGGTCGTCACGCCTTTGGCCGACGTTCCCGTCTTCTTTCTTGCCACCACCGCGAATTTTCCGCCCACGACGTTCGCCGAGTTCATCGCCTACGCCAAGGAGCACCCCGGCAAGGTCCGCTACGGCAGCGCCGGCATCGGGAGCTATCAGCAGGTCAATACCGAGATCCTCAAAGCGCGCGCCGGTCTCGATCTCGTGCACATCCCGTTCAAGGGCGGCGGCGCCGAGATCCTCCGCGATCTCGTCAACGGCGATATCCAGGTGTCGTGGTTCAACATCACCAACCCGGTCGGCATGATGAAGGCCGGCCGCGTGCGCGCGCTCGCGATCGCGGCCGATGCGCGGCTGCCGCAGCATGCGGACGTGCCCACCCTCGCCGAGGTCGGGTTTCCCGGGATACGCGCCGCGCAATGGGTCGCGGCCTTCGCGCCCGCCGCCGTGCCGGCCGAGATCGTCGCGGTGCTGCACCGGGCCTTCCTCGAGGCGATGACCGTTCCCGCCATGCAGCAGGCGTTCACGCGCGGCGGAATGGTGGTCCCGCGCCGCTCCGCGCTCGACGATCCCAAGGCCTGGCTGCGCGCGGAAATGGCGAGCTGGAAACGCGACGTCGAGGATGCCGGTATCGTCGTGGAGGAGTGAGCGTGAAGATCGGGATCCTGCTCGGCGACGATATCGGCCTCGAAGTCGTCCCGGAATGCGTCAAGGTGATGAAGGCGGCCGCTGCGCGCGAGCGCCTCGCGATCGATTGGCAGGAGCTGCCGATCGGCAAGCGGGGGCACGAGCAGCACGGCAACACCCTTCCGGCCGCGACCGAGCAGGCGCTGCGCGGTCTCGACGGCTGGGTGATGGGGCCGATCGGGCACGCGGCCTATCCGCGCGGGGACCCGACCTGGGTGATGCCGCCGGTGCGCAAGAAATTCGACTTGTTCGCGGCGGTGCGTCCGGCGCTGTCGCACGCCGCGATTCCGTCCATCCATCGCGACGTCGACATCGTCTTCCTGCGCGAGCTGACCGAAGGGATGCTCTATTCCGAGACGGTGGTCGCCGGACTGCCGGAATTCCGGCCCAACGACGACATCACCGTCGCCATGCGCGTGATCACCCGCAAGGGCTCGAACCGCCTCGCCCGCGAGGCGTTCGAGATCGCCCGCACCCGCAGGCGCAGGAAGGTCACCGCCGCGCACAAGGAGCCGGTCTATCGGCTCGCCTGCGGCATGTTCGCCGAGGAATGCCGCAAGGTCGCGCGCGACTATCCCGACGTCGCGTTCGAGGAGATGATGATCGACTCGATCGCGATGAAGCTCGTGACCGCGCCGCAGCAGTTCGACGTGGTGGTGACGACCAACCAGTTCGGCGACATCCTCACCGACATCGGCGCCGGCCTGGTCGGCGGCCTTGGCCTGGCGCCCGGCCTGTGCGTCGGCGAGCGCCAGGCCATGGCGCAGGCCACCCACGGCTCGGCGCCCGACATCGCCGGACGCAACATCGCCAATCCCTACGCCATGATCACATCGGGCCGGATGTTGCTCGCCTGGCTCGGCCGCAAGCGCGGCGAGCCGAAAGCGACCGCCGCGGCCGACCGCATCGAGGCGGCGGTCAACGGGGTGATCGCGGAGCGCGAGCATCTCACGCCCGATCTCGGCGGGCAGGCCGGCACCACGGAAATGGGAGACGCGATCGCCGCCGCCGTGCAAGGATAACGCAACTGCCCGCGGCCAAAGCCACGCCGGAACACCCGGCAGGCGCTCAATCGGAGGAAACCCATGCGCGTTCATTTAAAGCGCGTTCTAGGGAGCTGGAATCAGGTCGCGCGACAACCTCGGTGCGCTCCCCTCCCCCTTGTGGGGAGGGGTTGGGGGCAGGGCAATCGCATATGGGTGAACAAATACGAATCGTTGACGGAACGGACCGAGTCCAAAAGCAGCGAGATTCCTGTCTTGTTCACGCATATGCGATTGCCCTGGGGTTGGGGGTGGGGGTCGTGCGATGTGGCGATGCTACGGCCGATCGCGACGCTCGGGACGGTTGTCTTGCTCGCGTTCGCGCTGGCTACAGCGGCATGGGCGCAGCCGTCCGGTCAGGCCTGGCCGCAGCGGCCGGTCAAGATGATCGTGCCGTTCCCGGCCGGCGGCGGCACCGATTTCATCGCCCGGCTTGCCGCCAGGCATCTCTCGGATCGGCTCGGCCAGCAGGTCTTCGTCGAGAACCGCGCCGGCGCCAACGGCGCCGTCGGCCTGCAGGCGCTGATGCAGTCGGATCCCGACGGCTACACCATCTCGACCTGCTCGGACACGCCGCTGGTGGTCAATCCCTCGCTCTACGAGAAGCTGCCCTATTCGCCGCTGCGCGACTTCGTGCCGGTCGCCAACATGGTGCGCTTTCCGGGCATGCTCGCGGTCCACCCTTCGGTGCCGGCCCGCTCGGTGGCGGAGCTGATCGCGCTCGCCAAGGCCAAGCCCGGCGGCCTCGCCTATGCCTCCGCCGGCGTCGGCAATTTCAGCCATCTGGCCATGGAGCTGTTCTCGCAGGCGACCGGCGTGAAGCTCCTGCACGTGCCCTACAAGGGCACCGGTCCGGCCTCGCTCGCGCTGATCGGCGGCGAGGTGCAGATGGGCTTCAACAACGTCCAGACGCTGCTGCAGACCGTGCAATCCGGGCAGGTGATCGGCCTCGCGGTCGCCGAGCCGAAGCGCATGCCGGCGCTTCCCGGCATTCCGGCGGTGGCGGAGACGGTGCCGGGATTCGAGATGGCGCCGTGGGTCGGCGTCATCGCCCCCGCCAAGACCCCGAAGGAGATCGTCGACCGGCTCTCCCGGGAGACGCTCGCGGTCATGCACGACCCGCAGGTGGTCAAGCAGCTCACCGATCAGCAGGTGACGCCGTTCGCGCTCGAGCCCGATGAGCTCGGCCGCCTGATCCGCAAGGATCTCGAGAAGTGGGCGGGCGTGATCAAGACCGCGGGCATCAAGGGCGAGTGATCGCGGAAAAATCGCGGAGAAGCTCGATGTACGACCTTCACCTCACGCCCGAGCAGCTGGAAATCCGCGACACCGTGCGCGATTTCGTCACCCGGGCGGTCAAGCCGCTCGCGCTCGAGCCGGCGCGCCTCGAAGCGCGCGAGCGTCCGCTGCTCGTCGAGGCGCTGCACCAGGCTTCGCGGATGGGGCTGCGCACGCTCGCGCTCCCCGAGGAGCTGGGCGGGGCCGGCGCCGACAATCTCACCTGCTGCATCGTCACCGAGGAGCTCGCCGCCGGCGATCCCGACGTCGCCGCCGTGCTCGCGCAGACGGCGACCCTCGCGCACGCGCTGTTCGCCCGGCGGATGACGCCGGCGCAGCACGAGCGCTTCCTGCCGGCGTTCCTCTCCGACGACCGCTATCACCTGGCGCTCGCGGAGCACGAGCCGAACCGCGATGCGACGATCGGCATCGATTATCACCGCCCGCGGACGGGCGACGCGCGCTTCAAGACCACGGCGGCGCGCGCCGACGATGCTTGGGTCGTCAGCGGCGTCAAGGAGCGGGTCGCGAACGCGCCGCTTGCCAAGCTGTTCGCGGTCGAGGTGAGTCTTTCCCTGGAACGGGGAAAGGAGGGGTCGGGCACAATCCTGGTCCCGCGCGACACGCCCGGACTGAGCGTGCATGAGAGCGGCGAGCGCTGGCGGCACGGCAGCCGCGGGGACGTGACGTTCACGGACTGCCGGGTGCCGGCGGAGAACCTGCTCGGCGCCGCGGAGGCAGGCCCCGATCCGGGCCGCGCTGTCCCGCAGGAGGCGGCCCTCGATCTCGGGATCGGCCGCGCCGCCTACGAGGCCGCGCTCGACTACGCACAATTGCGGGTGCAGGGCGGGCGGCGCCTCATCGAGCACCAAGCGATCGGAACCAAGCTCGCCGAGATCGCGATCAGGCTCGAGGTCGCGCGCGACGCCATCTGGCAGGCGGCCTGGGCGTCCGATCATCCCGACGCTTTCCTCGACCGCAGCCTCTCCGACCTGCCGCTCACCAGCATCGCCAAGGTGTTCGCGTCGGACGCGATCTACCGCGCCGCCAAGGACGCCGCGGAGTGCTTCGGGGCGATGGGCGTGATGCGGGACATGCCGCTCTGCAAATACGTGCACGACGCGCTCATCTGCCTCAATTCCGGCATCGGCAACGGCGAGGCCAAGCTGCGCATCGCCGAGACGCTGGCGGGCTACCGGCGGCCGTCGCCCGCCGCCGTGCTGGCGGCCGAGTGAGGGAGCCATGGACTTCACCCTGAGCAACGAGCAGCGCGCCTGGCAGATGACCGCACGCAAGTTCGCGGAAGAGGAAATCCGCCCGATCTCGCTCGCCCGCGACGAGATCGACGATCCGCGCGACACCTTCGACTGGGACATCATCAAGAAGGGCTCGCGGCTCGGCTTCCGCACCATGGCGGTTCCCAAGGAATGGGGCGGTCGCGGCACCGATTTCGTCACCCAGGCGCTGGTCATGGCCGAGCTCGCCAGGGGCGACAGCGCCATCTCCAAGACTTTCAGCCAGTGCTGGAAATGGAGCCACCTGATCGCCGCCACCTGCACCGACGAGCAGAAGGCACGCTTCCTCAAGCCGTTCCTGGAGGACGACACGTTCCTGCTCGGCAAGGGCATCAGCGAGCCGAGCGCGGGCTCCGACAACCGGCTGCCGCCGGCCGACGATCCCAAGGCCGGCCTCAAGCTGCGGGCCGAGCGCCGGGGCGACGAGTGGATCCTCGACGGCGAGAAATGCTTCATCGCCAACGCCAGCGTCGGCAAGCTGTTCTTCATCGACGCGCGCACCGACCCGAACGTGCCGCTGCGGCAGGGCACCACCATGTTTCTCGTGCCGCGCGACACGCCGGGCCTGCGCATCGGCAAGGTGTTCAACAAGAACGGCTGGCGCTTCTATCAGAACGCCGAGATGATCTTCGAGAATGCGCGCGTGCCGCACGCCAACGTGGTCGGCCCGGTGAACGGCTCCGAGATGAAGACCCATCAGGCCGGCGACCGGACCGGCGGCGACCTGTTCGGCGATCTCGAGCTCGCCGCCAACGCGCTCGGCGTCTGCGACGACGCCTGCGGCATGGCGCTGACGCTGGCGCGCACGCGGAAGCAGGGCGGCCGCCCCCTGCTCGCACAGCAGGTGGTCGAGCTCAAGCTCAACAAGATGCATCTGCTCACCGAGGCGCTGCGCTCGTTCGTGATGCGCGTCGCCTGGGAGCACGATCACAAGCTCCATTCGGCGAACGCGGGCCTGTGCATGAATTTCTCGACCGACGTCATCCAGGAGGTCACCGAGCTCAATCTCGGCATCCATGCCGAGGCCGGCGCGATCGATCCGCGCGCCGACAAGCTCGTGCGCGACGCCATCATCTGGAGCCATCTCGCCGGCGACACCGTGCAACGGATGAAAGCCACCCGGCGATTGACCAAATAACTTGGGCCGCGTTTCGGTGAGATCGATGCACAACCGCGCGGCACGCTCGGTGGGACTCCCTCTCCCCATTTGGGGAAGGGTGGGGGTGAGGGGGTTACCGGCCTGTCGGCAGGCTTATCGAGAGATCGGCCCCCCTCACCCCACCCTTCTCCCCTCCGGGGAGAGGGAGCAGACCCGAGTCTGCTGCCACACTGATCTCACCTGACCGAAACATGCTCCAGCGTTCCATGCGGTCAGGTCCGCAGCGTCGCAAGGCCGTTGCTGAGCACGATGTCGCCGCGCCCGACCACGCGGCACTGGAACGCGACGCGCTCGCGCTCGCGCCAGATCTCGGTGCGGATGGTGTCGCCGGGGAATACCGGCTTGGAGAAGCGCGCCTCGATGCTGGCGAGCAGCGAAGGCCGGTAGTCGGCAACGGTGCGCAGGATCGCGTGCGCCGCCACCCCGAAGCTCGCGGCGCCGTGCAGGATCGGGCGCTCGAAGCCGGCGACCTTGGCGCGCTCCGGGTCGGCGTGCAGCGGATTCTCGTCGCCGTTGAGCCGGTACAGCAGCGCCAGGTTCGGCGGCGTCGGCAGATCGCAGATCAGCTGCGGCGGCGTCTGCGGCACCGCCGGCGCCGCCGGCGTCTGCGTCGCCTTGCCGCCGAAGCCGCCGTGCTTGCGCGCGAAGGTGCTGCTGCCGACGGTGGCGACCGGCGTTCCGTCCGCATCGATGAGATCGCGCGTGTTCAGGATGATGGCAGCGTTGCCGGGACCCTTGTCGATGACCTCCTTGACACGCGGCCGGCTCACCAGCCGCGCCGCGGGCGCCAGCGGACGGTGCAGCACGACCTTGAGGTCGCCCGCGACCACCAGGCGCTCGTCGATGCCGAAGGCCGGATCGGTCATGCGGCCCGGCCAGCCAAGCACCACGGCCATGGTGGGAAAAGCCTCGAGCCCGGCGCGCTCGTACACGAATTTGAGCTCGCCCGGATCGAGCGGATTCATGCCGAGCCCGATGCCGAGCGCGTAGAGGATGCACTCGCGCGAGCCGTAGTGCACGGCGATGTCGGGCGGCCGGTAGGCCATCACCCGCTCGTAGTTCAAGCCCATCGTCGTCTCCGCTGGAAGGCGTGCCGCATCCGCCTGCTCGCGATTTCAGTGTGCTGGCTCCGGGATGATCCGGTCAAGCGGACCGCGACCCGATTCGCAGGCCGTTGCTCCCGCGCATCCACTCGGTTATTCCGTCCATCGCATGGTACGGCGATGAATGTGGGCACCCTCGATCCGGCACAACAGGCGGCGGCCACCGCCAGCGGTCACATCCAGCTGGTTCTGGCTGGTCCCGGTTCCGGCAAGACCACGACGCTGACCGGCCGCTTCGTTCACCTGGTGCGACAGGGCGCCGATGCCCGGCGCATTCTGGCGCTGACCTTCACCAAGAAGGCCGCGGACGAAATGAAGGAGCGCATCGTAAAAGCCCTCGATCTCCGATCCGCGCTAGACCTGACCGTCGCAACCTTTCACGGCTTCACGTTTCGACATTTGCGAAAGAACCCGCCGCTCGCCGGGTTGCCTGAGAATTTCCAGCTCTGGGACACACCGCAGCAACGCCTCGTGTTCAACTCGCGAAAGATGTGGTGGAACGAGGAAATCGACATCCTAGATATTATCGGCGGCGCCAAGGAGCGGCTTCTCGACGCGGAGAAATTCGCGCACGAGATCGACGACGGGGACGAGGTTCTCAGAAACGCGGTCGATTTCTTCAAGGTGTACGAGCACACGCTTCGGAAAGCCGGCGCCATCGACTTCGCCGACATGGTGCCGCTGGTGGTCCGGGCGATGGACAGGGATTCCGGCTATGCGGCGGCGATCACCGGCGCCTACGACCATGTGCTGGTCGACGAATACCAGGACGTCAATCCCGGGCAGGTTCAGCTGCTCGACCATTTCGTGAGAGCGGGCGCGAGCTTGTGGGTCGTCGGCGACGACGACCAGACGCTCTATGCGTTCCGCGCCGCCGACGTGCGATTCATCCTGGACTTTCCGGGGAAGTATCGGGACACGCGGGTCCACGTCCTCGACCGGAACTATCGCTCGGCGGCGCGCATCGTCGCCGCCGGCGAGCGATTGATCGCCAACAACCGCTTGCGCCGCGACAAGGAGCTTCGCCCCGTCGTCACCGACGTCGGTGCGATCGCGATCCGAGGATACCGGACGCCCCAGATCGAGGCGCGGCAGGTCGCGAGGGCCGTCGCCACGCTCCTCAAGCGCGGCCACGCCCCGCCGCAGATCGCCGTCCTCTACCGCGTCGCCTCCGCCGGTCTCAACCTTCAACCGGCGCTGCAGGAGCTGAAAATCCCCTTCGAGGTGCGCGGGGCCGGCGATCTGTGGCAAAGCGTGGCGGCCAAGCTGGTGGTGGGGTCGCTCTATTATTTGCGCGAGGGCGAGTCGGTCGAGGCGATGAGCCGCATGGGGAGCAGCCGGCGCGCGGAAATCTTGCGGAGCCAGCTCGACCAGGCCGACAAGAGGCTCTCGTTCGAGGCAGCATGCCGGCTGGTCGGCAAGACCGTTGCGGCCGCCGTGCCGGCAAAGGCCTCCGATCGCGATCGGGCGGAATGGACGAGCGTGGTCGACGCGGTAACCGCGTTCGCCGTCTCGTGCGGATCCTTGGCTGAGCTCGAAGCGAAGATTGGCGAACAGTCGGCCGCGTTGCGCAAGGCGCCGGAGAGCGCCGTAGTCTTATCGACCATCCATTCGGCCAAAGGCCTGGAATGGGAGGCGGTGTTCCTCGTCGGCATGGAGGAGGGTATCTTGCCGCACGTCAACAATGACGACCGCGAGGAGGAGCGCCGGGTAGCCTATGTCGGCGTCACCCGGGCCAAGCGAATTCTCGGTCTTACGTATGCGAACGTCCGGTTCGGGCAATGTTCGCTCCCGTCGCGTTTCCTCAAGGAGCTCGCCGGCAAGGAGCGGCGCCACTGCGTGTGGACGGACTCGCAGTCCGATGGATTCGATGACCGTCTGCCGTTGCTGTCCGATCGCGAGCGGCAGCGTTTGAATGACCGCTCGTTGCCGGAGGAACCGCCCAAGCGCTCGGCCGGGAAGCGGCGCCAACGCCCGCGGGCGAAAAGCGACGGGGCTCCCGCCCGCCACGGCGTGGCTTGGAGCGCCGACGAGGACGATCGGCTGCGCAGCATGTTCCTGGCCGGTGAAGCGATCGCGGCCTTGGCCGCAGCGCATCAGCGCAAAAAGGGCGCCATCGCCTCGCGGCTGGTGAAGCTTGGTCTGATACCGGATCGCGAGGCACTACAGACCGATTGATCCCCGCACCCGCCGCGCCCCGAAGCGATGGTTACGCCTCGCGCTGCGCCGGCGTCGGCCAACCTCGCTCGATCTTGACGCTCTTGACCACTTCGGTGACCACGCCGCAGAGCGGAACGCTCAGCCGCAGGTGATCGGCCTCGCTCAGCACGATGCGCATGTCCTTCTCGGCCCACGGCATCGGCATCGTCTCCGGGCGTGTTTTCAACGCCCAGTTCGAAGCGCTGCTGTCGAGCAGCGCGGCGCGCAGCCGTTCGGTGTCGACCCCGAGGCGCTGCGCCAGCGTGAGGCCCTCGTGATTGGCGCTGATGCACGACCACAGGATCAGGTTGTTCACCATCTTCCCGACCTGCCCCGCCCCGAGGCCGCCGAGATGGAAGATGCTGCTCGCGAAGCTTTCGGCGGCCGGCTCGCCGCGGGTGATCGGCATGTCGAGAAGAACGAGACCGGTGCCGGCGAGACGCGCCGCGAGCCGCTGCATGGTGCGCGGCGCGACCGTCGAGGCGACGCCGACGATCAAGCCGGCGCGCGCCGCGGCGGCGATCCCGTCCGGAGCGAGCAGCACCGTCTCCGCCTCCTGGTCGAAGCCGACCACCACGATGACGAAATCGCTGCGCTGCGCCACCGCGCCGGGATCGGCCGCGATCGCCACGCCGGACCGGGAGGCCTCCGTGCGTGCGCGCTCGTCGATGTCGTACGCGGTCACCTCGAACCCGGCCTTGCGCAGATGACGGGCCATCGGCTGCCCCATCTTGCCCAGCCCGACGATTCCGACGCGACGCACCTCGCTCTTGCTCATGTCCCGACCTTTCTCGTGTCCATCGAATTCGCTCATTGTAGACGCGGCGACAGCCGACAGAAGCCTCGAGCGGCGCATGCCCGTGAACCACGTCGCGGCGGGTCGCCGCAGCACGCGTCGGGCTTGGAAGCAGATATTGCAGGTGCGCGCGAGCGGTGCGTATCATCTCCGCCAGCGCAATGCACCGAAGAGACTTTCCCGCCATCGCCGCCGCTGAGATCGAGCTGTCATGACCCTTGCCCTCCTGGTCGAGCAGCTGTTCAACGGCGTGCAATTCGGGCTGATGCTGTTCTTGATGGCGGTCGGCGTGACGCTGGTCTTCGGCATCATGCGGATCATCAACCTCGCCCACGGCTCGCTGTTCATGATGGGCGGCTATTTCCTGATGGCCGCGCTGGCCTGGACGCGGTCCTATGCGCTTGCCGTTCCGCTCGCTTTCATCGGCGCCGCCTTGCTCGCGATCGTGCTCGAAATCGTGGTTCTGCGGCCGCTCTACCGGCGCGGACCGCTCGACCAGGTGCTGGCGACGTTCGGGCTCTCGCTGTTCTTCAACGAGGCGGTCACCGTGATCTGGGGCCGCGAGCCGATTCCGCTCAGCATTCCACCCTGGTTCGCCGGCTCGGTCGAGATCATCCCGGGCGGAGCCTATCCGATCTACCGCCTGGTCATCACCGGCGTGGCCGTCGTGGCGGGGCTCCTCCTCTATTGGCTCATCACGCGCACGCGGATCGGCGCGCTCATTCGCGCCGGTAGCGACGACCGCGAGATCGTCGCCGCGCTCGGCATCAACATCAATCTGCTCTACACGCTGGTCTTCGCGCTCAGCGCCATGCTGGCCGCGCTTGCCGGCATCATGATGGGACCGCTGCTGTCGGTCGAGCCGGGCTCCGGCGATCCGGTTCTCATTCTGGCGCTGGTGGTGGTCGTGATCGGCGGCATCGGCTCGGTCCGCGGCGCGCTCGTCGCCGCGCTGATGGTCGGCATCTTCGACACGCTGAGCCGCGTGCTCATTCCGCTGGTGATCCAGACCAATGCGACATCCGCGCTCGTCGGCATGGCGGTCTACGTGTTGATGGCGGTCGTGCTGCTGTTCAGCCGAACCGGCCTGTTTGCCGCGCATCGGGGTTGAGATGACGCCTGTCGGACGACGCGGCCTGCTGCTCTTGCTGCTGCTCGCGGCCGCGATCGTGCTGCCGCCCTGCTTCGGCACCTATTACATCCGGTTTGCGACACAGATCGCGATCTACGGCATGGCGGCGCTCAGCGTCGATCTGCTGCTCGGCTACGCCGGGCTGATCACGTTCGGGCAGGCCGCGCTGTTCGGAGTCGGCGCCTATGCCGCCGGCATGCTGACGGTCTACGGGGTGACCAACGCCTTCTTGGCGTGGCCGCTCGCCATTCTGGTGTCGATGCTGTTTGCGCTGGCAATCGGCAGCCTCTCGCTGCGCACCCGCGGTTTCCAATTCATCATGGTGACGCTCGCCTTTGCGCAGATGGTCTACTACTTCGCGCAGAGCCTGCGCAATTGGGGCGGCGACGACGGCTTCACCATGCCCGAGCGCGACCATCTGGGGCCGGTCTCGCTCGCCGATCACACGATTTTCTACTACGTCGTACTTGCTCTACTGGCGCTCGTGATGGTCGTGACCAGCCGGATCGTCGGCTCCGAGTTCGGCATGGCGATCCGCGGGATTCGCGACAACGAGCGGCGTGCCGCCGCCGTCGGCTTCCCGCCCTACCCGTACAAGCTCGCGGTCTTCGTCATCGCGGGCGGCGTCGCCGGGCTTGCCGGCGCGCTCATGGCCAACCACGCGAAGTTCGTCAGTCCCGCCACCTTGAGCTGGCAACTCTCGGGCGAATTGCTGGCGATGGTGATTCTCGGCTCCGCCAACTCGCTGATCGGGCCGGTCCTGGGCGCCGCGTTCTTTCTGGCCTTTCGCGATGTTCTGTCCGACATCACCGAGCATTGGATGTTGTTCTTCGGGCCGCTCTTGGTCGCGCGCGTCCTGCTGGTCAAGGACGGCATCTGGGGCATGCTGCTGCGCGCGACCGGCGCTGCTGCCGACAAATCCGGCGCGCCCGAGGTCGACGGCGAATCGGCCGCGGTTGATTCCAACCCGAAAGCACGCCCGTGAGCGAGTTCCTGCTGGAGATCGAGCACCTGAGCAAGGCGTTCGGCGCCCTGGTCGCGACCGACGACGTGACGCTGGGCATCCGCAAGGGCGAAACCCATGCGCTGATCGGTCCGAACGGCGCCGGCAAGACCACCCTGGTCGGGCAGTTGACCGGCGAGCTGACCCCGGATGCCGGCCGGATCATCTTCGACGGCCGCGACATCACCGGCCTTGCGACCGCCCAACGCGCGCGGCTCGGGCTCGCGCGCTCGTTCCAGATCACCAGCATCTTCGGCAGCTTCACGGCCGAAGGCAACGTCGCGCTCGCGGTTCAGGCGACCGAGCCCCACAGCTTCCGATTCTGGCGTCCGGCCGAACGGATTGCGCGCCTGCGCGAGCCGGCGCGCAAGCTGCTCGCGGACGTCGGCCTCGGTCGCGTCGGCCGCCTCCTCGCGTCGCGAATGTCGCACGGCCAGCATCGGCAGCTCGAGCTCGGCATGGCGCTGGCAACCCATCCGGTGATGCTGCTGCTCGACGAGCCGATGGCCGGACTCGGCATCGAGGAATCGCGCGCGATGTCGAAGCTGCTCGCGAGCATCAAGGGACGCTACACGATCCTGTTGATCGAGCACGACATGGACGTGGTGTTCTCGCTCGCCGATCGCATTTCGGTGCTGGTGGGCGGCCGTCTCGTCGCATCCGGGACCGCCGAGGAGATCAGGAACGATCCGGGCGTGCGCGTGGCCTATCTCGGCGCGGAGGACCTGGCGGGCGAGCTCGATGTTGACCGTTGAGGGACTCGCGACCAGCTATGGGCAAAGTCAGGTCCTGTTCGGGATCGATCTCGAGGTTCGTTCCGGCGAGATGGTGACGCTGCTCGGTCGCAACGGCATGGGCAAGACCACGACCATCCGCTCGATCATGGGAATGACCCCGCCTCACGCCGGCAGCATCACGTTCGCGGGCCGCGAGCTGCGCGGGCTCGCCTCATTCCGCATCGCCAAGCTCGGCCTCGGCCTGGTGCCGGAAGGGCGCTGCATCTTTCCGAGCCTCACGGTGTGGGAGAACCTCACCGCCACCTCGGCGGCGGGACCGCGCGGCGCGCCGCGCTGGACTACCGACGCGATCCTCGATCTGTTTCCCTGGATCCGTGAGCGCCGCCATCAGATGGGCGGCCAGCTCTCGGGCGGGGAGCAGCAGATGCTGGCGATCGGGCGCGCGCTGATGACGAACCCCGAGCTGTTGATCCTGGACGAGGCAACCGAAGGTCTCGCTCCCATCATCCGGAGCGAGATCTGGAAGGTCCTGCGCAAGCTCAAGCTCGGCGGCCAATCGATCCTGATCGTCGACAAGAATCTCAAGATCCTCGCGCAGCTGGCCGACCGCCACTACGTGCTCGAGCGCGGACGCGTACGCTGGAGCGGAGATTCGAGCGCGCTCGGCCGCGATTATGAGACGATCCGCCGCTTCGTCGGCCTCTGACCGAGGTTTGAACTGGGCCGGCGCACGATGTTAAGCTCCGGCACAAACGCGACTTGAATGACGGGAGGGAACGACGATGCGACGAATGGCTCTCGCCGGTAGCTTGCTGCTTTGCCTTGACGCACCCACGCAGGCCGCCGATCAGGTCAAGCTCGGCATCCTGGCCGAATTGAGCGGCCCGATCTCGCCGGCCGGCACGGAGATCAAGCGCGGCGTCGATCTGGCGCTGGAGGAGCTCGGCAACAAGCTCGGCGGCTTGCCGGTCAAGTATACGGTGGTCGACAACAAGACCAATCCGGCCGAGGCCGTGCAGGGCGCATCGAAGCTGATCGACGATGCCAAGGTCGATTTCGTCACCGGGCTCGGCGCCTCCAACACGCTCATTCCGGTGTTCAAGACCTTCGCCGACGCCGGCGTCTTCGTGGTCGGCGCATTGGCCGGCCCGCTGCAATTCGCCGGCAAGGACTGCCATCCGAACGGATTCATCGCCTCGTTCTCGAACGACGACTGGCCCGCCGCGGTCGGCAAATACATGAGCGACAAGGGGGTCAAGAGCGCGTTCTTCATCGGCGCGGACTATCAGGCCGGCTACGAGCACGTCGGCGCCGCCATCCGCTACTTCAAGGGCAAGGCGATCGGCCCAGTGTACACGCCGCTCACCCAGCTCGACTTCGCACCCGAGATCGCCCGCATTCGCGCGGAGAAGCCCGATGCGGTCTTCGCCTTCCTGGTCGGCGCCGGCGGCATTGCCTTCGTGAAGCAATACGCGCAGGCCGGCCTGCAGAACCAGATTCCATTCTACACCGAGGATCCGGTCGCCAACCCGCTGACCTTCCCGGCGCAGGGAGATGCCGCGTTGGGCATCATCATGGGCACGAACTGGACGGCGGACCTCGACAATGCGGCGAATAAGAAGTTCGTCTCGTCCTTCATGGCGAAGTACAATCGTGAGCCCGCGACCTTCGCCGCGCTCGGCTACGACGCCGTCAAGCTCATCGACTCCGCGGTCCGCGACGTCGGCGGCAAGATCGAGGACAAGGACGCGGTGCGCGCCGCGCTGCGCAAGGCCAATTTCCAGTCCGTGCGCGGATCATTCAAGTTCAACAACAATCATTATCCCATCCAGAACCTCTACATCATGGAGGTGAAGAAGGACGCCAAGGGCAACCTGAAGGCCGTGCTGAAGGACACCGCGATCAAGGATTGGCAAGACCCCTATCACCAGGATTGCCCGATGAAGTGGTGAATTCCACCGCACCCGCTCACGGGACAGCCACGCCGAGCCTCTCGGCGACGCCCACGAGCCGCGACCAGGTGCCTTGCGGCAGCGGAATTCCGTCGCGCAGACGCGCCTCCAAGACGGCGTCGCCCCGCTCCCCCGGCAGATAGATGCGCTCGCTGCCGTCGTCGGGCGGAAGCGCGAGGATGAGATCGCCCAAGCGATCCGCTTCCGAAAGAATGCCGTCGAGATCTCCGAACGCAGCGAGATCGACGGCGATCGCGACGCCGTTGAGGAACGGCGCCTCGAGCGCGCCGCCGGCGGCAAGGGCCGACGCGATGATCGGATTCGCCACCGCGAGACTGCACAGGCACTCGATCATGAAGGACAGACCGGAACCCTTTGGCCCGCCCAGCGGCAGCAGGGTCGCGACCTTCCTCGGATCGGTGGTCTCGCGGCCCTGATCATCGAGTGCCCAGCCCCGCGGAATGTCCTTGCCGGCATCACGCGCGCTCATGACCTTCCCCATCGCGACGGTCGACGTCGACATGTCGAGCAGGAACGGCCGCCGGTGCTTGGCGGGAAAGGCGATCGCCAGCGGATTGGTCGAGACGCCCGATACTTTGGCGCCGTGGTAGGCCATCATCGGCCCGGACGCGGACATGACGATGCCGGCCATGCCGGCGCGCGCCGCCTGCAGCGCGACATAGCCGACCGCCCCGGCATGGGTGATGTTGCGCGCCGCGCACCAGCCGACGTGGACCTCGCGCGCGCGGGCGATCGCTTCCGCCATCGCCCGCGTCATGGCGACCGCACCCGGCGCGCGGTCCGCTTCCAGCACCGCGATCGCGCCGGCCCGCCGCTCCATGCGCATGTCCGGGGCCGGATTGATCGCCCTCGCCTTGAGCCGCTCGATATAGCCGGGGATGCGCAACACGCCGTGCGAGTCCACTCCCCGCAGGTTCGCCCATATGAGCGACTTCGCCCATTCCTCGGCCAGCGGGCGCGCCACGCCGGCTCCCTCGAACAGCGCGCTCGCGAAGCGCTCGAGATCGGCGCTCTGGATGACGTGCAATTCACTCTTCGCAGACATGACCGCGTTCTCGTCAGTGGGAAGATCCGAGCGTCGAAATTCCACGCCTGCTGCTACGCACGCCGGCGCAGCCGATAGGGACGATAGACCGGGTCCCACATCTTGGCGGCGATGCGGCCGGCGATGGCGTCATCGGCGAGCGGCTCGCAGAGCCCATCCGCGCGCGCCGCTTTGGCGACCGCCTGCGCCACCGCCACGCTCACGCCGCGAAGGTCCGCGACCGCCGGCAGCAGATGCGCGGTCGGATCGAGCCGGGCCGGCGACACGCCGGCAAGCGCCGCGGCGGCGGCCTTGAACATGCGATCGCTCACGCGGCGCGCACCGACCGCCAGCGCGCCCAGCCCGACGCCCGGAAACACATAGGCATTGTTGGTCTGGTCGAGAGTGACGGACCGGCCGTTGCGCGTGATCGGCGGAAACGGGCTGCCGGTGCCGATGATCGCCCGGCCTTGGCTCCAGGTCTCCAGATCCTGCGGCGTCGCTTCGCTGCGCGAGACCGGATTGGACAGGGGAAAGATGACCGGACGGGCGACGCCAGCCGCCATCGCGCGAACGATGCGTTCCGTGAAAATGCCGTGCTGGCCGGAGACGCCGATGAGCACGGTCGGCTTGGCGTTCGCCACCACGTCGAGCAGGCCGATTCGGTCGGGATGCTCCAGCCTCCAGCCGGCGACCGCGGCGCGCGCCTGCGCGAACGGCTCCTGAAAGTCGAGCAGGCCCGGCATCCCCTGCACCAGCAGGCCGTCGCGATCGACGGCGAAGAACCGCGCTCTCGCCTCCGGCGCGGGCAGGCCGGCGTCGATCATCTCGCGCAAGATCAGCGCGCCGATGCCGCACCCGGCCGAGCCGGCGCCGGCGATGACGGCGCGCTGCTCGCAGAGCGGCAGGCCGGTGACCCGCACCGCGGCGAGCAGCGCGCCGGCGGCGACCGCCGCGGTGCCCTGGATATCGTCGTTGAACGTGCACAGGCGATCGCGGTAGCGGGCGAGCAGGCGCGCGGCATTGGATCTGGCAAAGTCCTCGAATTGCAGCAGCACGTGCGGCCAGCGCGCCTCCACCGCGGCGACGAACAGCTCGACAAAATCATCGTAATCCTGGCCGCGGATGCGTTCATGCCGCCAGCCGATATAGAGCGGGTCGACGAGGCGCTCGCCGTTGTCGGTGCCGGTATCGAGCAGGATCGGCAACGTGGTCGCCGGGTGCAGTCCGGCGCAGGCGGTATAGAGCGAGAGCTTGCCGATCGGAATGCCCATGCCGCCGGCGCCCTGGTCGCCGAGGCCGAGGATACGCTCGCCGTCGCTGACCACGATGGCTTCGATCTGGTCGAAGCGGGGATGGGCGAAAATGTCCCCGATCCGGTTGCGCTGCGGCCAGCTCAGGAACAGGCCGCGCGGCTTCGACCAGATGCGGCTGAAGCGCTGGCAGCCCTCGCCGACGGTCGGGGTATAGACCAGCGGCAGCGTCTCCGTGAGATTGCGCGTGACCAGCGCATAGAACAGCGTCTCGTTGGCGTCCTGCAGCCCGCGCAAAAATACGTAGCGCTCGAAGTCCGTTTGCAGCGCGTGCAACGCGTCCATCCGCCGGCTGATCTGGTCCTCGAGCGAGCCGATGTGGGGCGGCAGGAAGCCGTGCAGCCCGAGCTCGTCGCGCTCGCGCTCGGTGAAGGCGGTCCCTTTGTTGAGCAGCGGATTGGCCAGGAGGTCGGAGCCGGTGAGATCGACCTCGATTGCGCCGTCGTCAGCCATGGGGAGCAACCCGGACGAACGACATTATCACGTTCCCGCGCCCGACTTGGCCTCGATCGCCGCTCGAATGCGGGCCGGCGTGTAGGGCATGTCGAGGCGATGGATGCCGAGCGGCGCGAGCGCGTCCATCACCGCATTCGCGATGCACGGAACGGCCCCGGTCGTTCCCGCTTCGCCGGCGCCTTTGACGCCGAGCGGATTGCTCGGCGACGGGTTGGGACGGTCATGCAGCGAGAGCGGCGGCAGGTGGTCGGCGCGCGGCATGAAATAGTCCATGAACGTGCCGGTCAGGAGCTGGCCGGTGTCGCGGTCGTAGACGCAATGCTCGCCCAGGATTTGGCCGATGCCCTGCATGAGCCCGCCGTGCAGCTGCCCCTCGACCAGGACGTGGTTGACGACTTTTCCGCAATCGTCGACCGCGACGTAGCGCATGATCTCGATCGCGCCGGTGTCGCGATCGATCTCGACCTCGCAGACGTGCGCCCCGCTCGGAAAGGCCGCGGACGTGTTGATCTTGGCGACGGTGTCGAGCGGGTGGGATGCGTCGCTCGCATGCCTGCGCACGAGCTCGTCGAGACCGATTGCGAGATCGGTGCCCGGCACGCGATAACGGCCATGCTCGAAGACAAGATCGCCGGCCGCCACTTCGAGCTCCTTGGCGGCCAGCGCCAGGCCCTTGCGGATCACCTCCTGGGCCCCGACCGACAATGCGCCGCCTTGCGGGTCGCTCGCGCGCAGCGTGATGGTTTCCGGCGTGATGCCGAGGATCTCGCCGACGATCTCGGGAAACACCGTCTCGTGGCCTTGGCCCGAAGGTCCCGACAGCGTGTAAAGCTGCACGTGGCCCGCAGCATCGAATCTGATCGCGATCTCCTCCTGACCGACGCCGCCGGATGGCTCGATGAAGACGGCGCATCCGATGCCGGCGAGCTTGCCGCGCGGTCCGGCCGCGCGGCGGCGGCGCTCGAAGCCGCTCCAGTCCGCCCGCTCCAACGCTTGCGCCAGCAGGCCCGGAGGATCGCCGCTGTCGTAGGTCGAGCCGGTCGGGGTCTTGTAGGGAAAGGCGTCCTTGGCAAGAAGGTTGCGGCGCCGGAGCTCGACCCGGTCGATGCCGGTGACGCGGGCCGCCTCGTCGACCAGGCGCTCCATCAGGTATGACGCATTGGGCCGCCCGGCGCCGCGATAGGCCGTGGTCGGCGTCGTGCTGGTGAAGACGAGGCGGTTCAGTCCGTAGACGGCGGGCGTCCGGTAGGCATTGGCCGCCATGCTGGTCGGCGCCGCGCCGGTGTTGATGAACGGGCCGGCGTTCGAGCAATAGGCGCCGAGGTTGACCAGCCAGCCGATGCGCAGGCCGAGAAAATTCCCGTCGCGGTCGAGCGCGAGCGCGCCGGTCAGCGTGGCGCCGCGCCCGTGGTGATCGCTCAGGATCGTTTCAGCGCGCGTCCCGACCCATTTGACCGGGCGTCCGAGCGACCGGGCGGCGAACAAGACCGCCGCGAATTCCGGATAGATCTCGTTGCGCACCCCGAACGCGCCTCCGACGTCGTGCGCATGAATCCGAAATTTCTCGCGCGCCTCGCCGGTGACGTGGGCAAACTCGGTTTGGATGTCCGACATCCCCTGGGTCGGAATGTAGACGTCGTAGCTTCCGCTGCCGCCGTCGTAGGCGACGACGCAGGCCTTCGGCTCCATCGGGTTGCCGGCGATGCGCTGCGCATGAAGATCGACGCGCGCGACATGCGCGGCTTGCGCAAACGCCGCCTCGGTGGCCGCGCGGTTGCCGTACTCGTAGTCGACCGCGACGTTTCCCGGCACATCGGCGTGCAGGATCGGCGCCGACGGCGCCAGCGCGTCCTCCGGCTCGATCAGCGCGGCGAGATCGCGATAGTCGACGACGATCCGCTCGGCGGCGTCCTGCGCGGCCCATTCGCTCTCGGCGACGACGAGCGCGACCGGCTCGCCCACGAACCGCACCCGTCCGTGCGCGAGCGCGCTTCGGTGCGGGTTCTTGAGCACCGAGCCGTCCTTGCCCTTGAAATGCGCGATCGGCCGCGGGCTCTTGAAGCCGGCCTTTGCCAGGTCCTCCCCGCAAAATACGCCGAGCACCCCCGGCGACCGCAGCGCCTCGGCAAGCTCGAGCGTCACGATCTCGGCGTGCGGACGATCCGAGCGCAGGAACGAGCCATGGGCCTGCCCCGGAAGATTCCAGTCGGCCGTGTAGCGGCCCTGCCCGGTGACCAGCCGATGGTCCTCGCGCCGGACCTTGTACGCACCGCTCATGCCGTGCTCCGAAGAATTCGCCTAAGGCTCGAGGCCCGCTTCGACATACCCGGATCCGCCGGTCCGGGAAAGTCGCGCGACGCGCGGGATGAAGAGCGGCACCCAGCGGACGACCCGCGCCCTGCGACGAGGCAGGCGCATTTGATCAAAGGCAGGCCAACGAGTATCGTCGACCTGCCGGCGCCGCGCGCTGGAAGCGTCAAGTTGCGGGCCGCGTGGGGAGAATCCGGAGGAAGCCGGTCATGTCTGCAATCACTGGCGACGACATCCGCGCCTTGGTTCGGCCCGGCCGGGTGAACCGCCGCGTCTATACCGACCCGGACATTTTCGAGCTGGAGCTCGAACGCATTTTCGGCTCGGCCTGGATCTATGTCGGGCACGAGAGCCAGGTCAAAAACCCCGGAGACTTCCTGGCGACGCGGATCGGGCGAAAGCCGCTGTTGCTCGTTCGCGATGCGGCCTCGCGGATTCAGCTGCTGCACAATCAGTGCGCCCATCGCGGCTCGATGGTGGTCGCGTCGAGCGGCGGCCACACATCCGAGTTTCGCTGCTGCTACCACGGCTGGACCTATCATCTCGACGGCCGCCTCAAGGCCGCGCCGCTGCTGCACGGATATCCCTCGCACTTCGATCCTGATAACCCCGAGGCGGCGATGCTGCGGGTGCCGCGCGTCGCGAGCTACCGCGGCTTCGTGTTCGGCAGCTTGGCGGCCGACGGTCCGAGCCTCGAGGACTATCTCGGCCACATGACCACGTCGTTCGACGACATGGTCGATCGCGCTCCCGACGGCGAGCTCGAGGCCGCCGGCGGCGTGTTCAAGCACAGCTACAAGGCGAACTGGAAGCTCTATCTCGAAAACCTCTGCGACGCGGCGCATCCGCTGTTCACGCATCAATCGTCGATCGATGCCGCCCAGCAGCAGTCCGACGCGGTCCACTCCGACGGCTCCGGCGAGATCGCCCTCCGCCAGATGCGTCAGAACGGAGCGCCCTACAGCTTCTGGGAAGCGAACGTCGGCATCTGGACCTATCCCAACGGCCACAGCTTTCTCGGCGACTATCACGACGACGCCAAGCTGGTCGCGGCCATGAACGACCCGGCGTTTCGCGATTATATCGCGGCGATGGAAGCGAGGAACGGCAAGGAGAAGACCAAGAGAATTCTCGAGGTGCGGCGCTGGAACAGCAACGTCTATCCCAATCTCTCGTTCATGAGTCAGTTCCAGCAGTTGCGGGTCGTGCATCCGATCTCGGTGAACGAGACCGTGGTGCACACCTACAGTTTCCGGCTCAAGGGCGCCCCGGCCCGCATGTTCGAGAACACGATCAGCTTCGCCAATACCGTGAACGGCACCGGCTCGCTGGTGCTCACCGACGATCTCGAAATCTACACGCGGATCGGCCTTGGGCTTGCGAGCGCGGGCGCCGAATGGCTCGAGATCGGACGCGGCTTCGCGGGCGATCTGCCCGACGAGCATGGCGGTCGCCGCGGCAAGAACTCGACCAGCGAAATCTATATCCGAAACATGTTCGAGGCTTGGCTCGCCATGATGGCGCCGGACGTGCGGCAGGCGAGCGTGCCGAGCGCGCGCGGCGCGACCTTGGCGAGCGTTGCGGACATGCGGCGATGACCCACGGAACCTCCGACGCGTGGGCCCGGTTGCAGCCGATCGCGCAGTCCGGCGCGCCGGCTCTCGCCGAGTGCGAGCGGTTTCTCCTGCACGAGGCGCGGCTGCTCGACGAAGGGCGCTTCGACGAGTGGCTCGGCCTGTTCACGCCCGATGCCTGGTACTGGGTACCGGCGGAGCCGGCCCAAGTGAGCCCGCGCGACACGATCTCCCTGATCTACGACGACCGGCGGCTGCTCGAGACCCGCGTTCGGCGGCTCGCCAGCCCCCGCATCTATTCGCAGGAGCCGCGCTCGCGCACCAGCCGCATGATCGGCAACGTGACGCTCGAGGAAACGGACGCCGCCGCCGTCACCGTCCGTTCCAAATTCCAGCTGCTGGAATACCGGCGCGAGACGCAGCGGATCTTCGGCGGCACCTGTCTGCATCGTCTCGTGCGCGGCGAGAACGGCATCCGCATTGCCTGGAAGCGTGTCGATCTCGTGAATTGCGATGCTCCCCACGAAGGGCTGGCCGTGCCGTTCTGAACTCGCGATCGGTCGCCTCGCCGGGAGCGGACGTCGAAGGAGAGCATCATGCGTGTCTGCGGAATCATGCGCGTCTCTCGGAGCACCCTGGCGGCCGCCCTGTTGTTGGGGACGCAGCTCGCGACGGCACCCGCCGCCGTTGCCGCGGACGCGGTGACTTACCTTTTCCCCGCGCCGCCGAGCCTGCCGGCGTTCGGACCGATCCGGCTCGCCAAGGGCAAGGGCTATTTCGCCGAGGCCGGGATCGACGTGAGCTTCGCCGTCGGTCGCGGCGGCGTCGACGTGGCCAAGCAAGTCGGCGCCGGCAACGCTCCGCTCGGCGGCATCGTCGCCGACGGGCCGATCATGGTCCGGCAGAACGGCGTTCCCATCAAGATCGTCGCGGTGTTCGGCGGCCACGGCTTCATGCAGCTCGTGGTGCGCGACGACTCGGGCATCCAGAAACCCGCCGACCTGAAGGGAAAGACCATCTCGGTCATGTCCTTCCAGGACACGACCTATTACGCCCTGCTCGGATTGCTGGCGAGCGCGGGCCTGACCCAGGACGACCTTAACATCCAGTCGGCAGGGCCGAGCGGCGTCTGGGAATTCGTCGCGACCGGCAAGTCCGCCGGGATGGCCGGCGTGCCCGATTGGATACCGCCAGTGCAGGCGGCCGGCGTGAAAGTAAAGGTCATTCCGACCGACGAATTTTTTCCGCACATGGCGCAGGCCATCGGCGTGTCCGACCAGGTGCTCAAGGAGAAGCCCGAGCTCATCGGACGGTTCGTGAAGGGGGCGCTGCGCGGCATGAAGGACATCATGGACGACCCGGGCAAGGCGGCCGACGATTTCGTCAATTTCGTCCCGGAATGGAAAGGCAAGGAGGGCGCGGTGAAGACTGCGTTGCAATATTACGCCACGCTGGTCTATCCCGGACAAAAGCGGCTCGGCGAGATCAACGTGGAGCGCCTGAGCAATCTGCAGGATTTCTATCTTGCCAAGGGCATCATCCAGCGCAAGTCGCCGGTCGAGGAACTCTACACCAATCAGTTCATCGAGTAGGCGCCGTCGCACTCGACCCGGGCGGCAGGCCGGCATGATCGACCATACCCATGCGCCGGAGCGACGGAGCTGGGTCGCCTCCGCCAATGGGCACGCCGACTTCCCGATTCAGAACCTGCCGCTCGGCGTGTTTGCTCCGCCGGGCGGCGGCGCCCGCGGCGGTATCGCGATCGGCGAGGAGATCTTCGATCTCGCGACGGCGCTGGAGCTCGGCCTGTTCGAGGGCCTCGCCGCCGAGGCGGCGCAGGCCGCTTCCGGCGCGACGCTCAACCCGCTGTTCGCGCTCGGCCGGGAGGCGCGTCGCGCTTTGCGAGATCGGGCGAGCGCCATCCTCGACGCCGACGGCTCCGACCGCGCCCGGATCGAGCCGCTGCGCTCCCGGATCCTGCACGCGGCGGCCGATTGCCGCCTGCAGCTGCCCGCGGCGATCGGCGACTACACCGATTTCTTCGCCGGCATCCACCACGCCACCAATGCCGGCAAGCTGTTTCGCCCCGACCATCCGCTGCTGCCGAACTACAAATACCTGCCGATCGGCTATCACGGCCGCGCCTCGTCCGTCATCGCCTCCGGCGCCGGCGTGCGGCGGCCCAACGGCCAGCGCAAGCCGGCGAGCGAAACCGTGCCGAGCTTCGGACCGAGCCGCAGCCTCGATTACGAGCTCGAGCTCGGGGTCTTCATCGGGCCCGGGAATGCGCTCGGTGCCCCGATCGCCATCGCCGAGGCCGCGGACCACGTCGCCGGCTTCTGCCTGCTCAACGATTGGTCGGCGCGCGACGTCCAGGGATGGGAGGCCCAGCCGCTCGGCCCATTCCTCGGCAAGAGCTTCGCGACGACCGTCTCGCCCTGGGTGGTCACGCCCGGGGCGCTGGCACCGTTTCGAATGGCGCAGGCGGCAAGGCCCGCCGGCGACCCGCAGCCGCTGCCCTATCTCCTCGATGCCGCCGACCAGGCGGGCGGCGCGCTCGACATCGGGCTCGAAGTCCTCCTGCTCACGCCGGCCCTGCAGTCGAAAAAACTTCCGCCGCATCGACTGTCCGCCGGCAACGCCCGCCATCTCTATTGGACGGTCGCCCAGCTCGTCGCCCACCACAGCTGCGGCGGCTGCAACCTGCGGCCGGGCGACCTCTTCGGCACCGGCACCATCTCCGGCCCCGGCGAAGGCGAGCTCGGCAGCCTGCTGGAGATTTCCGCCGGCGGCCGCCGGCCGCTGACGCTGCCGTCCGGCGAGACCCGCCGATTCCTGGAAGACGGCGACACCGTCGTGATGCGGGCGCGTTGCCGCCGCCCGGGCTTCGCCGCCATCGGCTTCGGCGAGTGCCGCGGCACGATCCTGCCGGCGCTCTGAGCCAGACTTGCGCCGCCGAAAAGCGCGCCGCGCCGAGACCGCTCCACCGGCTGCAACATGCCCTCGACTGCCGCGCCCGACTCAGAAAAGATCGGAACCAATACCCCTGTGCGGCGTTGGTCGGGCGCGCTGGAACGGAGCAACTGACGTGCAATTCTTCGAACGATTGCTGTTGCACTACGGAATCTATCGGCGGTATCCGCTCAGGCCCTGGCCGGCATTCAAGAACGCCTGGCGCGTGGCCTTCAGATAGGCGACAATTTCCCGCATGAGGGCCGATCGGGGCACCTTTCGTGCGCCGAGGCGGCCCTTCCTCGTATCGTCGCGTGCCGATGCTGCGCCGCGCCATGCGGGTGCAGTCGCGGGTAATCGACGCCGGCCGATTCGACGCCGGCCGTGGGGGAAGCGCATGCCGTCGGATATCGACCCGCAATCGGGATTTCGCCTGCCGCTGCCGAAGCGCGAGGATTTGGACGAGGCCGGCCGGCGCCACTATGACCGCGTGTCCGCGCCGGGCGCCTCGATCGCGGGCCTGCAAGGCCCGAGCGGCATCCAGCTCTACAGCCCGAAGACGGCCGAGCACGTGCGCGCCCTCAACCGCTATCTGCGCTACGACGCCGGCTTTTCGCCGCGCGTGCGCGAAATCGCGATCCTTACCACCGCGCGCGAGATGGACAGCCAGTTCGAATGGGTCGCGCACGAGCCGGAAGCCTTGAAGGAGGGCGTCGCGGCGGCGGTGATCGACGTCATCAAGCACCGCAAGAGCACCGCCGGTCTCGACGAGACCGATGCGACGGTGATCGAGCTCGGGCGGCAGATTTTTCGCGACCACAAGGTGACGCCGGAGCTGTTCGCCAAGGCGAAGGCGCTGTTCGGCCCCCACAAGCTCATCGAGCTGGTCATGCTGATGGGCAATTATGCCGGCACGGCGGCGCTGCTCATCGCCGTCGACATGCAGCTGCACGCGGGAAAGCAGCCGCTGCTGCCGATTCCGTAGTTAGAAAAACGCCAGCGTGCGGATCTCGATGCTCTCGCGCGGCCGCGCATTGGGCGGCGAGGTCGGATCGTCGAAAGCGGTGTGCGCGGACCAGCGGGCGCGGCCATCCTTCGACGAATCGTAGACCTTGAAAACGAGCGCCTCGTCGCGCCGCATGCGCGGCAGCCAATACCAGCGATGGGCGGGATTGTAGGTGATCGCGTAGGTCTGGCCGACGCGGTTCGGATAGCGGCGCTCGGAGATCACGAGATCGTCGAACGCGATGCTGCGCGCGTCGCAGATCGCGAGCGGCGAGCTCTCGACCGGGTGGCGGATCGGCCGCCACACCTGGACGATGGCGAACCGGCGGGAGAGAAGATCGTCGGCCTCATCGGGCAGCAGGTCGCGCACGCGCTGCGGCCCCGACCATTCGGTGTAGTCGTTGTGCACGCGGCGCACCACCTCGCGGATCTTGCGGGCCTCGCGCAGCTCGCCGTCGGCCGTGCGCAGCGTATGGTCGAACACCACCACGCGCGACGCGCCGCTTTCGGCCTTCACCAGCGCTTCCATCTCGGGGTAATAGACCCGGCGGATCTCGTCCTCGTCGAAGAAATCCGCGACCTTGGTGTCGTGGCGGACGAAGCGGAAGCCGTCGCGATCGAGCGCAAATTTCTCCGGAGCGAGCCTGGCATTGCGGATGACGACCCGGCGCGGATCCTGCGTCCCGCCGGTGCGCACGTCGAGCGAGCCCGCCCCGCCGGTCTGGGTGAACAGCTTCTCGCCGTTATCCAGGATGTAGTTGACCGTTGCCTCGATCGTCTCGGGGATCGTGTCCTGCTCGATGACCGCAACCATCTCCGTGTCCTCTCTGTTGCACTATCTCGATGCGCGACGCCGCACGAGCCATGCTCGCTGCCGCTCCACGTAAGGATCGCTCCCGCGCCCCACAACGACCTCCCGACCGCAATGCTGCAATGCAGATCGGCCCAATCTCTCACCCTCGCACGGAACGCTGCAAGAAGAATATTCTGCGCCCGTTCCCGGGCCAAGGCGAAATGCTTCGCCCGCAACCGCCGCACGGAGGAGAACTCCGATTTCACGGGCATGACATTTGGCTTAGGCTTGTCGACATCGGACGTCCGCAAGGGGGCAAGCGACATGGACATCGACCTCGCGACATCCGGTTTCGACCGGATCGCCGGCGCCGATCCGCCGCTCGACACCGTCGCCCACGGCCTGACCTTCGGCGAAGGGCCGGTCTGGGACCGGCGCAACAAGCGGTTCCTGTGGGTCGACATCATCGGCGACACGATCTGGCAGTGGACGCCGGGCGTCGGCAAAGCGGTCCTGATCCATCCCTCGAGCCATGCCAACGGCATGACCTTCGACCGCGAGGGCAGGCTCACGGTCGCCGGCTGGTCGGCGCGCACGATCTGGCGGCTGGAGAAGGACGGCTCGATCGTCACCATCGCGTCGCGCTACCGCGGCAAGAAATTCAACAGCCCGAACGACATCATCGTGCGCTCCGACGGCAGCGTGTATTGGACCGACTCCGCCGGCGGGCTGGTGATCCCCGGCATGGTCGGGGAGGATTTGCAGCGCCAGCTCGATATCCAGGCGGTGTACCGCCTCACGCCGCGGGGCGAGGTGGCGCTGGTGGTCGAGGATACGGTCTATCCCAACGGGCTGTGCTTCAGCCCGGACGAATCCGTGCTCTACGTCAACGACACCCGGCTCGGCATCATCCGCGCCTTCGACGTCGATGCCGACGGCGGCGTGCGCAACGGCCGCGTCTTCCACACCCTCACCGGCAGCGAGCCGGGCGTCGCCGACGGCATGAAGTGCGATCGGGAGGGCAATGTCTACTGCACCGGGCCGGGCGGCATCCACGTCATGGACAGGAACGGCCGGTTGCTCGGCCGGCTGCGCATTCCCGGCCACGCCACGAACCTGGCCTGGGGCGACGACGACTGGTGCTCGCTCTACGTCACGACCTATCACTTCGTCTTCCGCACCCGGCTGAAGATTCCCGGCGTCCCGGTCTGGTAGGAGCGCCCGCGTGACCTGGCAATTCGAGCTCGTCGCCGGACCCTATCAGGGCCCCGCCGGCGGCGTCGTCTGGCACGACGATGCCGTGCTGTTCAGCGTGATCGACGAGGGCCGCATCCTTCGCTTCGATCCGGACGGCAAGGCGGTCACCGAGTTCCGCCGCTACGCCAATCGGGTCAATGGATTGGCGCTCGGTCCGAGCGGCGAGCTCTACGGCGCCCAGGAAGGCGGACGGCGGCTGGTCGAGTTCGCGCCGGACGCAAGACTTGTCGCCGTCGATGCGCTGCTCGACGGGAAGTACCACAACCAACCCTGCGATCTCGTGGTCGATCGGCGACACCGCATCTGGTTCGCCGATCCGCGCCACGCGGTAATCCCGTTCGGTCCCGCGATCTTTCCCTTTCTCGATCACGCCTCGGTGCTGCGCCTCGAGCGCAACGACCGCCGCGCCTGGGTGGCGAGGCGCATCACCTACGACACCGTGTCGCCGCGCGCGGTGCTGCTGTCGGCGGACGAGAACACGCTCTACGTCGCCGACGGCGAGCCCGCCCCCGAGCACCGGCGGGAGCTGCGCGCCTATCCGATCGATGCCGAAGGCGCCGTCGATCACCCTGCGGTGCTGCACACCTTCGGCGCCGATCATCGCGGACCTCATCGCGGCATCGAAGGCATGTGCCTCGATGCCGAGGGCAACATCGTCGCCTGCGGCGGATGGAGCCGGAGCGGGCCGGGGCCGCTGATCTATGTCTTTTCGCCCCGCGGCGCCGTGATCGAGAGTCACCCCTTCCCCGCCGACCGGCCGAACCGCTGCTGTTTCGGCGGCAAAGCTCTTGATACGCTCTACGTGACCACCGCCGGCGGCGAGCTCTATCGCGCTAACACCGGCGGGCGTCGCGGCAGGAAAAGGTGACATGCGGCGGTCGACGAACAGTCGTTGCCTTGCGGTTGCGCTCGGCGCGCTCGTGCTCGGCTTTCCTTGCGCCGCCCGCGCGCAGGATTATCCGAGCCGATTCATCCGCGTGGTCGTCGGCCCGGGACCGGACATTCCGGCGCGCCTGTTCGGCGCCAAGATCACCGAGGTGCTGGGGCAGCAGGTCGTGATCGAGCCGCGGCCGGGCGCGGGCGGAACGATCGCCGCGCAGACGGTCGCGAACGCGCCCCCCGACGGCTACAGCCTGCTGCTCGCGACCGCGTCGTACACCATCAACACCGCCATGGCGCAGAGCCCGTTCGACCTGAGGAGAGACTTCGCGCCGATTGGCTTGGTCTCGGCGGCGCCGTTCGTGCTGGTGGTACATCCGAGCGTCCCGGCGCGCGATCTTGCCGAGCTCGTCGCGCTGGCCAAGGCCAATCCCGGCAAGCTCAACTACGCCTCCTCCGGCATCGGCACGCCGCCCCACCTCGCCGGCGAGCTGTTCAAATCGATGGCCGGCGTCGACATCGTGCACGTGCCCTTTCGCGAGGCCAATTCGGCGCTGAGCGCCGTGGTGAGCGGCTCCGTGCAGATGATGTTCTCGATCGCCTCGACCGCCGTGTCGCAAATCGGCGGCGGCACCGTGCGCGGCATCGGCGTCACCTCGCTCAAGGGCACGCCGCTCGTGCCCGGCCTTCCCGCCATTGCCGAATCCGGGCTCCCCGGCTTCACGGTGATGGGCTGGAACGGATTCGTCGCGCCCAGAGCCACGCCGGCGGCGATCGTGGCGAAGCTCAATTCCGCGCTGCAGCGGGGTCTCGAGGATCCGGCGCTGCGCGAGCGCCTGGCGGCGGCGGGTTACGAGCCGGCGGAGCGCAATTCGCCCGACGACTTCGCGACGTTCATCGCCGCCGACACGAGCAAATGGGCCGCGCTCGTGGAGCAGACCAACATGAAGGTTCATTGACCACGGGAGGGCCGAATGCGAACGATCATCGCCACGATCGCAGCCGCCGTCACGATAGTCGCGGCGCCGGCGCCGGGCCGGGCGCAGTCCTGGCAGATGCCGCCCGACAATCTTCGCTGCCCGTCGAAATGGGGCGCCGACGACCAGCGCGGCTCCGGCAACCTGATGAAGCCCGCGACCGTCCTGCGCGCCGCAAAGCTGATCAGGACCGGCGAGGTGTTCGAGCTGGGCGCGCTGCTCTCCCCCAATCCCAAGGAGGCCTTCATCAATGCCGGCCGCGTCTTCAATATCTACACCAAGCCGTCGCCGCCGATTCCCAATGCCCGGCAGGTCAACGAGGAGCTCGTCGTCACCGAGCTCGGTCAGATCGGCACCCAGTTCGACGCCTTCGCCCATCAGATGTGGGGCGACAGCTTCTACAATTGCTTCAAGCTCGGCGACATCGGCACCCGCAGCGGCTTCAAGAAGCTCGGCGTCGAGCACGTCGGCGCGCTGATGACCCGCGGCGTGCTGATCGACGTCGCCGGGCTCAAGGGGGTCGACATGCTCCCGACCTCCTACGTCATCACGCCCGAGGATCTGCGCGCGGCGCTCGCCAAGGCCGGCCAGACGCTCGAGCCCGGCGACGCGGTGATCATTCGCACCGGCTGGTCGAAGCTGATGGGTCAGGACAACCAGCGCTACGGCACCGCGAACGCCGGCATCGGCATCGCCGCGGCGCAATGGCTGGTCACGCAGGACCCGATGCTGATCGCGGCCGACAATTGCTGCGTCGAGGTGCGGCCCTCGGAGCCGCCGCACAGCCTGCCGGTGCACGCGATGATGCTGATCCAGCACGGCATCTACCTCGCCGAAAATCTCGAGCTCGAGGCGCTGGCCGCGGCGCACGCCAATGAATTCGCCTTCATCGTCCAGCCGTTGAAGATCAAGGGCGCTACCGGCTCGGCGATCGCGCCGATCGCCGTTCGCTGAGGCCGGCGATATCGCATCGGCCCGTATCCGATGAAACGATCGATTCGATGAACCCGCTCTCATCCGTCGGCGTAGCGTTCGCGAGACGACTCCGCTTGCTGTGCCGGGTCGAGCCGCACACGCGCCGTGGAAAGCTTTGCCCTCTCCCCTTGTGGGAGAGGGCGGCGATACCGTCGCAACAAACTCGATTGGGTGAGGGGGCCCCCTCACCCATTCTTTCTGTTGCGCTGTCTGAGCTGCCCTCTCCCACAAGGGGAGGAGGAGACTGTAGACGATTTGATATTTTATGACGCATATCAATATGTTAGAGGACGCAGCAGCCACGACCCGGAGATCAGGGTGCATATAGGTAGCATCCCCTGGCTCATACGATGGAACCGCGAACCTTCCGTCCCGGTATTAAGACGGGGAGAGCATGTTCGCTCTGCCCTCGAACATTTCAGACCTCGACTTGTTCTGCAATGGCAAGGGCATCATCGACTTCGATGCCAAGATATCGGACGGTGCTTTCGATCTTGATGTGACCAAGCAGGAGCTGGACCGCTCTCAAATTTCCAGTACGTCGATAGATCAAGGTCGCCTTGGTCCGCCGCAGCGAATGGGTGCCGAAGAGCCTCGGGTCCAGTCCAATGCCCGCGATCCATTCTGAGACGAGGCGTGCGTACTGCCTCGCTGCCATGCTGTGTCCGGGCCGACGCCGGCTCGTGAACAGAAATTCTCCGACCTTCTTCCCGTCCGCCTTCAAGTAGTCATCGACGGCTTGGCGGGTCTGCTCCGTCAATTCGAACCGGACGGGGCGCCCAGTCTTTCTCTGGCGCACCGTCGCACGGGTGACTGCATACCCGTTCGGAGCGATGTCTTCGACTTTGAGCGCCGCGACATCGCAGCCCCGCAGCTTGCTATCGATGGCCAGATTGAACATCGCCAAGTCGCGGATTCGCCTCTCGATCTGGAGTTTGGTTCGGATTGACCAAACGTGTCTGGGCGAAAGCGGCGGCTTTGCCCCAATCAGTTTGCCTTTATTCCAGGGCGTGCGCGTGGGTGCGGGTGAAAGAGAATTTTCATCGTCTTGCATCGTCGTACTCCTCTGTTCTTGAGGCTGAGGAGCATGCTCCGCGCGCCGGAAGATTTTGACGCGATGTCAGCTTTCAGGGAATTGCGGTCATGGGGTGGGCGCCGGCGCGAAAGGGCTTGGTCGCTTTTGACCCGATTCGGACATTGGAGCGGCGGACCAGTTGCAAAATCGCTTCACTGCCTCCTGACTGACCCTCGCGAACTGGATACCATGTGTTGCGGTCCTGGCTCTGGAGATCGGATGCCATTCGGTCAGCCACATCGGCGCGAGTTCATCACGCTCCTCGGCGGCGCGGCGGCGGCGTGGCCGCTTGCCGCGCGCGCGCAGCAGCCAGGGAAACGGCCGACCATCGGGTTCTTGGGGGCGAATACCCCTTCGGTCCAGAGCCAATGGACCGCCGCTTTTGTGCAGCGGCTGCGCGAACTCGGCTGGGTCGA